>SXGR01410703.1_pt1 | contig 34978 bp, 27 predicted proteins | sample 3174711 | NCBI WGS metagenome assembly SXGR01 (sample SAMN11356860, study PRJNA531348) | freshwater metagenome | isolation source: freshwater sample F1-60 | place: China: Fuxian Lake, Yuxi | collected 2017-12-25 | reverse complement strand
TTTAAAAGTTCTTTTTCAATATCTTTAACTATGTTTGCGGTTTCGGAAAGTACCAAACCTTTTGGCGCTTCGATATTAATAATGAAATATTGAATGTCGGTTTTTGGGAAAAGTTCCGCTTTTAGAAGTCCGGAAATTGGCAGGGCCATGCTTAAAACAAAAAGGATCAGGGAGATGAAAATTACTAAGAAACGGAAGAAGCGGCGGCTGATTATTGCTTTGATCAGTTTCTGAAAGATATTGCCAATTTTGAGGAAAATCGGTTCGAGGATACTGGTTTTTTTCTCCGGTTTTATTTTGCTTAAGTATTTTATTGTAATTGGTGGAAGCGCATAAATTGAGATGAAGAGGGAGCTTAGAAGAGTGGCGGAAATGGTAATTGGAAGGGATTTTAAAAACTGTCCGACGATGCCGCTGACCAGGAGCATTGGGAAAAATGCGAAGACAGTTGTGAGTGTTCCGGCAACAAGCGGCCATTTGAAATCGTCGATGGTTTTGATTGCGGCTTCACGTGCCTGTAGGCCTTTTTTCATGTTGTCGTGCATTCCCTCCATGATCACGATGGCATTGTCTACCATAAGTCCAAGAGCGATTACCAAAGAGAAAAGAGTTAGTCCGTTGATTGTCATGCCAAAAAAGGCGATGATGGCGATTGAGGCGAGGAGTGTTAAGGGGATCGATAATCCGGCGAGAATGCCTTCTCTGAAGCCAAGTGCGAAGAAAAGTATAATTGTAATTAGAATTGTGGTTTGGATTCCGTTGCTTATGAGAATTCCTAAATCTGTACGGATAAACTCGGAGTTGTCGTTGCTGATTACCACTTCAATACCTTCTGGCAGATTGAATTCTGCAACTTTTGCTTTGGCGTCATCTACTGTTTTGATGATGTTTGTCTTATCCTTTTTTAAAAGCTGAAGCGAAACTGTGGTTTCTGATGTTTGCCCATTTTTTGAAAGTTGGGAGATGGTTGCGAGCTCTTCGTTGATGATGCTTACAGTGGAGATATCGCTTAGAAGAAGCTGTTCGTGATCATTTCCTGGAAATTGAAATAGGGGAATGTTCGCAATGTCATCTAAAGATTGGTATTGGTTATCGACAGTTACAGAGTAGTTTAATTTGTCTGTGGAGATCGTGCCGATTGGTAAATTGAAATTTGCAAATTTAATTGCACTAGAGATTTCGCGCAAGCCTAAGCCGTAATATTCGGCCTTATCTTTATCAACTTTTACTTCGACAATTTTTCTTTGGCCGCCAAGGATGTTTACCTGGGAGACCCCGCTGATTTTTTCCAATTCATCCTGAAGATCTTCGGCAACTTCTTTTAAGCTGGAAATCGGCTTTTTGCCGCTGATAGAGAAGGTGATTATTGGCAAAGTGTTGGTTTCCGGTTTTATGACAATAGGGTCCTGACTGTCTTCCGGTAGAGAGTTTTTTGCTAAATCTACGCGATCTTTTAATTCATCTATTTTTTTGTCGATATCGATGTTTGCATCAAATTCGATGATGATATTGGAAATTCCACGTCCGGAAATGGAGCTCATTTTTGTGATGTTGCTGAGGCTGGAGATTGATTTTTCCAGCGGTTCAGTGATGAGGTTTTCGGTATCCAACGGGCTTCCTCCTGGAAGAATTGTTGTCACTACGCCGATTGGAATGTTAATTTCCGGCTGGATCTCGCGGGGGATTGTGATTGCGGAAAAAGTTCCAATGATGGCGATTCCGATAATTATGATCCAGGCGAGCGGCCTTCTATCAATAAGATTTGTCATTTTTGAGCGATTTTAACTTTTTCTCCTTCGGATAGCTCGCTGATGCTGGTAATGATTTTTTCATCGCCATTTAGGCCGTTGATGATTTCTGCGTAGTTACCGATGATGCGTCCGGTTTTTACAGTTTTGAATTTGATCTCTGCATTTTCAAGAACGCGAACAAATGGAGTGTCGCTTAATTGAATGCTATTTAGTGGAATGAAAATAGCCTCATTTTTTACCGGCAGAATAATTTTTGCAAAGGTTCCTGGAAGAATTTCTTTATTTTCTTTGAGGGCAATTTTGACGCGAATTTTTTTACTGACGCTGCTTAAAGAAGGGCTGATTTCGATAATTTTCCCTTCAATTGTAGTGTCGCCAACTTCAATTTCGGCGTTTTGATCTAGGTCCAAAAGTTTTTTCTCTTCATATGTGATACTGGTTTCTGCAATCAGTTGGCCGTTTTTTTCGATTTTAATGATTGCCTGTCCCGGTGCAACGAAATTGCCTTCAGTAATGAGGATTTCTGTAATGGTACCTTCGATAGGGGAGGTGATGTGTTGATATTTTTGATTGGTGCGGGCGATTTTTTCACTCATTTCGATCTGGGTTGCCTGTGAAAGGATCTGCAAATTTTGCAATTCGGAGCCGATTTGTGCGGCTTCAATCTGGGAAAAACTGCCGTTTGCCTGAATTTCTGCCGAATTTTGGGCAAATTCCAGTTGATCGATCTGGGACTGCTCAGTTAAGTTGAGCTGATCCAGGGTCATTTCGGCAATTTCTACACGTTTTTCGGCGGCTAAAACTGCCTGCTTTGCCTGGGCGATTTTAGCTTCAGAGTTATCTAAAAGACCACTGAATTCAGTGATTAAAGTTGAAATGAGATTGTCTTTTTCGGCGTACATTTGCTCATTTTCTTGAGATTTTAAAAGATCTTCGAGATATTCCTCGCTTTCTTCAAGGGCATCTTCCGCATCTTCAAGCTCTTCTTCAGTGTTTTCGACCTGAAACTCGATTAGGTCTTCAGCATTTTCAATCTGGCTATCGAAGCTGTTGATGGTGTTTACCGCTATCTGGCGGCCATTTTCGGCCATATCAACATTTACATTTCCAAGCTGATTTGTGAGATTTCTTGATTCTTCAGAGAGCTGGCGGCTGATTTTTGCGGATTCCAGCTGGATTGCGGCAATATCTGTGCTTAAGGAGTTGCCGATGAACGCAAGTTCTGATCCTCTTTTAACGTAATCTCCAACTTCTGCATTGAGTTCGGTAATAATTCCGCTGACCTGTGGTACTATTGCAACAGTGCTTTCGGCTTTGATTTGGCCGCTTTTTGCCAGTTTTATCTTGGGTTTTTCGGTCGTTAAATCGAGAACAGTGACTTCCTGAAGGGGGATTTTTCGGAGAATTTTTTCGGTTTCAGGCTCAGGTTTTTGGAAGAATTCTTTGATATCTTCGCGATAGTAGTAACCGGCGCTGATTAGAGCAGCTAGAATCAAAAAAGTGATAAATTTGCGCATTTCTATTCTTTTAGAAGGGATGATTTTAGTACCACTATTGACAAAAGTCAAGATATACAGTATAAATATGTGCTCTAAAAAATTTTATGAATTTAAACGAAAAAAATCTGCTTCTGGAAACGCTTGTAAAAGGGCGTGAAGATGAGATGATCCAGCGCTATATAGTGGATGGTCCGAGCCAGCTTAAGGCGGATTTGGCTTTAAATGAGGATCAGTGGCGCGTGGTTTTTGACAGCTTGGTTTTTGATCATAATATGCTTTATCGCTGTGTGGCCGGAAATGCAGAATTCTTTGTGGATATCTATGTGAAGCACGGCTTTACTCACCTTCGCGAGGTTTTGGACGTTGTTGATGAGAAATATAATACGGTTTTGGCGATGATTTTTGATTTTATTGCTATTTCTCACGACGGACTTTTCAATCACGTTCTTTATCATCGTGAAAGATATATGACTGCTTTTCGCACTCATGGCAGTGATTTTTTGCGAAAAATTCTTGGAATTTGGCACGAGCGCTACAATGAATACTGGATGAGAGTTTTGGATTTTATGCTAAAAACTGTCTGCGATAATCTTTTTAGCCAACAAACTTATGATCATGGGCTGAAGGCCTTTGCGGAGATTTTCAGCCGTGGCAGAGTGCATCGGGCGATATTTCATTCGAAATTGATATAAGGAGTCTTTATTTTACTTTTTGATATAGAGATAATAAGACTAGGCTCTACTATATTTCCAAAAATTTTTGGGCTTTTTCTACGTCATCTTCTTTTATCTGGAGTTCAATTTGGCCGGTTGAGTCCGAAAATAGGGCGTGGGTATTAACCAGTCCTTCATTTTTTAAGAAGCAAGGAATTCCCTCGGACTCTAAATGTCCTTTCAGAATGTGTGCTTCACTGCTAGTGAGAAATGATTTTATAGTTACTAAATTGTTCATAGAAGTTTTTTTATAATTTTATGGTGCGCCCGGAGGGAATCGAACCCCCATTGCTGGTTCCGAAGACCAGAGCTTTATCCATTAAGCTACGAGCGCATTTGAGTTTTTAAGGGAATGTGAGCCCCCCGATTTATCGGGGGGCTCAAGTTTACTTTATTTTCGTTTCTTGCTCCAGTCGTTCCAGACTACCAAAAGTGGGCCGGCGACGAAGATTGAAGAGTAGGTTCCAATCAGGATACCAAGACATAGTGCCAGTACGAAGTAGAAGATTGCCGGGCTGCCCCAGATTAATACAGCTACAAGTGCGAGTAATGTTAGTAAAGGTGTGTTGATTGAGCGTACTAAAGTTTGGGTCAAAGATTCGTCGGTGATTTGAGCAAGGCTCTTGTCGCGGGATCTTAGAAGGTTTTCACGGATTCTGTCGAAAATAATGATCGTGTCGTTTACGGAGTAACCGAAGACTGTAAGCATAGCGGTGATGAATAGAGCGTCGATTTCGACATTGAAGAAGTAGCCGAGGACTGCAAAGATTCCGGTTACGATTAAGATATCGTGAACGAGTGCGACGATCGCGGTCACACCGAATCTCCATGGGCTAACTTCTTTTGGAATGCGGCGGAAGGCGAATGCAATATAAATAATCATCATAATTACTGCGAAGATGATTGCAACAATCGCTTTATTTAGAAGGCTTTTTCCGATTACCGGGCCGATGCTTGTGAAGCGAAGTTCAGAGAATTTTGGCAGTTTATCCTTCATCAAAGTGAGAATTTTTTCGTGATCTTCGTTGTTTAGATATTTCGTTTTGATGATGAAACCGTTTTCGCCGGATTCAACGATGTGTGCTCTTGCGAGGTCGATTTCGCTTTCCTGTTCAACACTTTGAAGCTGATCTTCCTTAATATTTGTTGCGGCAGGAACAGATTCAGTTGTAGCTGTTTCTGTTTCTGTCTGCGGTTCTGAGGCAGGCTCTTCTACTTTCACGCTTTCTGGATTTTCTTTTAAAGTTTTTTCAATATCTGTCAGGGTAGAAGCTAGTTGTTCTTTTGTAACCGGTGAGTCGAATTTGAATTCAAGAAGTGTTCCGCCTTTGAAATCGATGCCTAGATTTAAGCCGAAAGCCAAAATTAGAATCAAAGAAAGTGCACTTAGTCCTGAAGCAATTGTCAGATAAAGCTTTGATTTGCTGGTGAAACGGATGGTTTTTAATTCTTTTTTGTCTTTTGGCAGGCCGAAGGCGTAGTGGTTTTGTGCAATCTTTGTGCCGACGAATCCACGCATTAGGGTGCGGGTAACGATGATTGCGGTGAACATTGAAACCAGAATACCGGCTGCAAGGTTGAAGGCGAATCCTTTAATGATTGAGCTGCCGAAGAAGAAGAGGATTGCACAAGTGATCAAAGTTGAGAAGTTTGAATCGCGGATGGCGTCCCAGGCACGGCTGAAACCGTTTTCTAGAGCGGTCGAGAAGTTTTTACCTTCTTTGATTTCTTCTTTAAATCTTTCGAAGATCAAAACGTTCGTATCTACGGCAACACCCATCGACATGATGATACCGGCGATGCCCGCAAGTGTTAGAACAACACCGGAATTTAAGAGGAAAGTTAGGAAGAAGAAGGCGAAACAACAAAGGATGAAAGTGATGAATTTTTCACTGCCGGAATCTTTGTTGTTGAGAGTTTTGCTTACAATGAAGATGAAGACAGCCAATGATATTAATAGTGCCAATGGCAGACTTAGTTGTGCCTTGATTAGGAAAATTAAAATTGCTGCGTAGGTGGCAAGTGCGAAGTTCGCAACTAAACCGGAGATTCTATAGAAAACTCCCATGAAAATTACCAAGAGAACGAAGCCCATAACTCCGGCAAGAAGGCTTAAATCAAGTGCTTCCTGGCCAAGTGTCGCACCGATTGTGTATTCACCTGTTAGGATAATTGGTGCAGGGATTGCTCCTGTATTAAGGTCGCGTGCTAGAGATTTTGCTTCTTCAGTTGTGAATTGTCCGCTGATCTGAGCGGTTCCACCGGCGATTTTTTCGTTAACGTTTGGTGCGGAAATTAGTTCACCACCAACGAAAATTGCAATTCTTTTTCCAACATTTTTTTCTGTTAGTTGTTCAAATAATTTTGCTCCTTCGTCATCGAATTGAATTTGGACAAATGGCTGATAGAATTGATCAAGCTGAACATCCGCATGGACGAAATTTTTTCCGGTCAGGCCAGTTTCTTTCCATGGATCCTGTAAAGTGGAGTAGGAGATTGATTCATATTTGTATTTTTTCTCTTTAGAGTCAGTCACTACATTGTCAGCCTTGATAACGTGGAAGCCGAATTCTGTTGGTACGGGTTCGCTAATGTCGCCGTTTTTCGCGAGTTTTAGAGCAGCCTGTTCGAAGTCATAAACATAATCTCCCGCACCTGTAACTGATTTGTCGAGTTTTCCGCCCTTGTCTTTATTGCTTACATCATCAGAAAATTCTTTTGCTAATGTCGCGAATTCTTCACCTTTGGCAAGTTTCGTTTTGATTTCTTTTGCGAGTTTTTCTGCTTCATCTTTTGTTCTAGTCACGGTTTCCTCTGCTCTTTCCGCTCCTTTGTATGAAACTAAAATGTGGCTTACAGAAACTTCTTTTTCGTTTTTTGTCTCTTCTTTTACGTCTACTAATTTGAGGATGGCGAGGCCAGTTGCTTCAATTGCCTGACCGGTTTCATCAATAGTGAAAGTACCGCCGGCTTCTACAAGTTTATTTGTGTGTTCTCCTTTTTTAAGTCCTAAAAGCGCTTCTCTGATGCTTTCCGGAATTTCGCTTTCGAAAACATAGTCAGATTTTGTGTAAGTAACTTTTCCTGGATAAGCCTGTTCTTCTTCCTGGCCTATTACGTTGTAGTCTGCACCTTTATTAATTTTATCTAATGCTTCTTGTGCTAGAGCCGTTACTTTTTCTTTTTCAGCCGGATCCGGTTCGCCTTTTTCCTCTTTAAATTCCAACTGAATTGTTTTTCCAACAGTGGCTTTTGCTTTTTCCAAAGCGACAAGTTTTTTCTCTTCAGCTGTTAAATCTTTTACTTCTTTTTTCTCACCAAGATAAGTGTCAGCATCTTCCTGGCTTACTTCTGCAGTTTCGGCAATTTCCACGACGATATGTTTTTCACCGGCTAGATCTGCTACATAAATATTTGGCTCGGCAACACCCAGGCTGTTTACACGTTTTTCAATAACTTCTTTTACACCTTCAATAATCGATTCCTGATCGGCTTCCGGTACTTTCCTTAGATCAATTTTGTAATCGAGCTGTGATCCTCCCTGAAGATCCAGTCCAAGATTGATTTTTGAGGTCCATGAATCCGGGATGAATGGAAGGATTGTCTTTTGTGTTTGCGCTGGTAAGTCAAAAAAACCAAGGATTAGAGTAATTACGATGATGCTAACTATCTTCCAAGATAAGAATTTTTTCATGTTATTAGATGTTATTGATGAGAATTATGTAATTGGGAATCTAAGTCTGGATTATTGCCTTTGCCGTCGCGTCCGTAATCATCATGTAGTTTTACGACGTCGTCGAGATCAGGGGTAGATACTTCAAATACCTCACTGTCCTCTAAAGCCTCCAAGCGGTGGATAGTATAGGGATGAACCTCGATTTTGTCACCAGCATTTAAAATTTTCTCTTTTAGGTCGTTTTGGTCTGTACCAAAGGTTAATTTGACCTTTCCTTTATAGATGAACTGGGTCTCACGTTTTTTTTCGTGATATTGTAGGCTGTAACGGTGGCCTTTTTTGATTTCAAGCACTTTTCCGGCGTAGTTTTCGGTATGTGCAAACCAAATTTCGCGGCCCCACGGTTTTGGTTTTATTTCGACTTTGTTTTCCTCCATATTTTGCGGATTATTTTGCGGTAATATAGTGGAAAACTTGGATTTTGGCTAGGTGAGTTTGAGGTTGAAGATGGTTTAGTTGAAATTGGTAAAATAGTAAAAATTTTTTACTATTTTACGTTTTTTGGTTTATATGTGCTCGTTTTAAATTCCTCGCAAATCTTTCACTTTTTTGCTCTGATCTTTCTGGCAAACCAAAAGTCCCTCTTTTGTATCGACGATAATCGTATCTTTCATGCCGATTGCGGCGATTTTTGTGCCGTTTTCCGCATAAATAAGACATCCTTCACAATCGATGGATTTTACGTCGCCGCGCTCGATGTTTTCGGTCGATTTGGAAGATAGTTCGCTCCAGATTGCCTCCCAGTTTCCGACATCGGACCATCTGAGATCGGCCTTAATGATTTTTACCATTGAAGGGTCGACTTTTTCCATGATGGCGTAGTCAACAGAGATTTTTTCGAGGGTCGGGTAGATTTCGTTTAAAATTTTTGCGCCGTTTTCACTATCGTAACTTTCTTGGATTTGCATTAGTTTTTCGTAGGTTTCGGGTTTTAATTTTGCGAATTGTTCGAGCAAGTTAGCGGCTTTCCAGACGTAAATTCCGGTGTTCCAGAGATATTCGCTGGAAGAGACAAATTTGCGGGCTGTTTCGAGATCCGGTTTTTCGACGAATTCTACAAGGTCGAATATTTCGCCATTTGGTGCCACTTTTACGTAGCCATAATTAGTGTTTGGTTCAGTCGCCTCGACTTCCACAATGTTTAAAGTGTTTTGTTCCAGTGCGATTTTTTCGGCGAGTTTTAGTTTTGTGGCGAATTCCTGATGATTTTTTATTAAATGATCGGCGTAAATTACGGCCATCACTTCACCTGGATGACGGAGTTCAATGATTGCGGTAGCGAGGCCGATGCAGGATGCGGTGTCCCGAAGAGCTGGTTCAATGATGATATTTGCCGCGGGAATTTGCGGGCAAAGATCTTTTACCAAACCGATGTGATCTTTGTTGATGGCAATATAGATGTCTGAAGGTTCGAGAAAATTTAAACGTTCGACGGTTTCCTCCAGCATCGTTTTGTCGGAGATTAATTTTTGGAACTGTTTCGGTTTTTCGGCTGTAGAGAGCGGCCAAAGTCGGGTGCCGCCGCCGCCGGCAAGGATTACTGCTTTCATCTTTTCGGTTAAAATACCAAGTGATATTAGCAGAAATCGGCTTTCATTGAAATTATTTTCTGATTATATTATGCGCATGATCAAACTAGTTTTACTTCGCCACGGGGAGAGTACTTGGAATATGGAAAATCGTTTTACCGGTTGGACAGATGTGGATTTGACGGAAAAAGGTATTGCGGAGGCGAAAGAGGCTGGCCGTCTTTTAAAAGAGGATGGTTATCATTTTGATATTGTTTTTAGTTCGGTTTTGAAAAGAGCGAATCGGACGATGGATATTGTACTTGAAGAGGTGGGCGAAAAGCCGGAAATTTTTCGGGACTGGCATTTGAATGAGCGCCATTATGGTGCACTTCAGGGCTTAAATAAGGCGGAAACGGCGGAGAAATTTGGCGAGGCGCAGGTGCATATTTGGCGCAGAAGTTATGATACGAGGCCGCCGGCACTGACGAAAGATGATCCGCGTTATCCGGGAAATGATCCTTTATATAAGGATTTGTCTGAAGAGGAGCTGCCTTTGACAGAGTGTCTGAAGGATACGGTTGAAAGGTTTGTTCCTTATTATGAAAAAGAAATTGTTCCGCAACTTATGGCGGGAAAAAATATTTTGATTGTTGCGCATGGCAATAGTCTGCGGGCATTGATCAAATATCTCGATGAAATTTCTGATGAAGAGATTGTTGATTTAAATATTCCAACAGGAGTTCCTTTGATTTATGAATTGGATGAAAATCTAAAGCCGATTCGTCACTATTATTTAAAATAGTGAGAGATTTGTGTAGTATTCCAAAATCGGTGTGCCGTAAAATAGAGCAATCAAAACTCCGATAACAAGGAATGGTCCAAATGGAATTGCGGTTTTTCGGGTCGCTTTTTTGCTGATTAACAAGAGAATACTGACAACTGAACCGATAAAATAGGCGAGGATTAAAGCGAGGATTCCGTGTTCAAGACCAAGCAGAAAGCCCATCAGCAAGCCAAGACGGATGTCGCCGCCGCCGATCCAGGTTCCGCGGGAAACGATGAATTGGAGAAGGAAAAAGAGGGCGATTGCGCCGCCGGCAATGAGAACATTTGTTACCGGTAAGCCAATAATTAGTGGTGATCCGACCAGGGCGATGGCCGCTGCAGGAATAGAGAAGCGGTCAGGAATTTCTTTGTACATCAGGTCGTAAAAGAAAATCAGAATTAGAAAAACAATTTCTACGAGATAGAAAAAGAAGACGGAGAAGATTTGCCAGTCGATAGTTAAGAGAAAATTTTGAGTGATTTCGATGAAGTTGTAATTGAGAAAAAGAGCGAGGAAGGAGAGGCCGGTGACGAGTTCCAGAGCCATGTAGTGAAGTGAGATTTTTTTTCCGCAGTAGCCACATTTTCCGCCCAGGAAGAGCCAGCTAAAAAGGGGAATAAGATAATTCCATTTGAGTTTTTTCTTGCAGTGCGGGCAGATGGAGCGGCTGAAGACGATGCTTTTTTCGCTGTTGTGGGTGCGATAAATAACCACACTGAGAAAACTGCCGATGACGGCACCGAGAGTGAAAACAAGAATTGAAATGAGGAGAAGCATATTTTTGAGGTTAAGGGGCGGAAGGAGCTGAGATATTTACTTGAAGACTCTGTAAATTATTAAAGCGGATTGCGGCGAGGTTGGCTACAGAACTTGTGCCGCCAAGATCGTAAGCTTTGCGATAATATTCCTGGGCGAGAGCATTTTGGGTTTGTTTTTCGTAGAGCCAGCCGTAGTTTAAATAAGCGGCGGCGAGATTTGGATTTAGTTGAAGTGCTTTGTTTAGATATCCTTCGGCGTCTTCGTAGTTTTGGTTTGCAGTCAGGGCCCAGCCGGCAAGATTGAAACTCATGGCATTTTCAGGAAAAAGTGTGAGAGCGATTTGGGCATTTGCCAAAGCTTTTTTAGGATTGTTTAATTTTTCGATGTAGATCCAGACGGTGCGCGTGAAGATTTCGATATTGCTCTGATTTACCGCTAATACTTCCTCGTATTTCATTGCGGCGTCCTGGTAATTTTCCTGGAGCATGTAGAGATCGCCGAGTTTTAGTTTTATCTCATCTTTATTTGGATATCCGGCTTTGTCGGCGGCTTTTAGATAGTAGATTGCTTTGTCATAATTATTGTTTCCGAAGTAGGCGAGACCGAGGAAGAAAAGGGTTTCCGGCTTTTCCGGGTCAAGAGTTTTTGCCTGGAGAAAGGAGTCGATTGCATCCGGAGTTTTGTTGGTATTGAGGTAAGCGTAGCCGAGAACGATCCAGGCGTCGCGGTAATTATTTTTTTGATTTAAGACGTCAAAGAGTAGGGGAATGGCGCTTTCAAACTGGCCGCTTTCAGTGAAAGCTTTTGCGAGGAGCGTCTGGAGATGGAGTAGGCTGCCTTCAGCAAAAGAAGAAAAATTTTCGTAAGCGGCGAGAAAATTTTTGCTGTTTTTGCGAATTTCATTTGGAATCTGGCCCTGCGCGCTGTTTATTTCCTGGAAGATTTTTTTTGCGCCATCGAAATCTTTATATAAAACCAGAATTAATCCGCTGTAATATTTTACCTCGAAATTGGTTTTATCTAGTTGCCAGACCAGATTTTTTGCCTCCTGGATGTTTCGTTGATTGAGATAGGACTGAGCGATTCCCAGTTTTATTTCCAGGGAATTGGGTTCAAAGGTAAGAGCTTTTTTGTATGTAGTCTCAGCGTTTTTTGGCTCGTTATTGAGAAGATAGGCCTTTGCTAATTTTGCTAAAGGTTTTGCGGATTTTGGATTTAGGGCGACTGCTTTTTGATAGTTTTCAATTGCACTTTTAAGATTTCCATTTAAGAGATCATTGTCGCCTTTGGTTATGTATTCGCTGTAGGTTCCAGAGATTGTTTCTGGAATTTTTTCTTCTTCGGTGATGGTGGTTTCATTTGTTTGAAGCGGCTTTTCGCCGGCGTTTTCCGGTTTGAAAAGTTTGATACCAATGATGACAACTCCTGTAAGGATGATGACCCAGAATATTGCTAAGACTTTATTGTTCATATTGAGTTTGTAGTGGTAGGCAGTTTGCGAGGCAGATCGCGGCGGCAATGGCGTCGGCGGCATCGTCGGGACGCGGTGTATGGTTTAAATTTAATATCATTTTAACCATTTGTTGAACCATTTTTTTGTCGGCTTTGCCATATCCGCAGACGGCGGATTTTATTTCCAGTGGTGTGTATTCACTTGCTTTGATGCCGTTTTCGGTTAGTTTTTGGAGAATAACTCCGCGGGCTTGTGATACGGACATCGCGGTTTTGACGTTTTTTTGAAAGAATAATTTTTCGACGGCGGCCTTTTTTGGCTGCCACTTTTTGATGATCGCGCTCATGTCTTCGGCGATTTCCTGCAGTCTTTCCGTGTCGCTTAATTTGCTGGAGGTCCGGATACAGCCGTAATTTAGAAGGCTTAATTTTCCTCTTTCCATTTCGAGAATGGAAAATCCGACGATTGCGGTGCCTGGATCTATACCGATAATGCGCATATGAGATTTTCTTTTTTACTGGCGTTGGAGATAATTACGGCTTCCTGGCCTTTCTTCAGCAGTTTTTCGCGGTTGATGAAGTTTTTGATCTGCTCGATTTTTTCAATATTTTTGGTGTCAAATTTTTTAATATAGACTTCGTTGATTCCCCAAACGAGAGTTAATTCGCGGGCAGCTTTTGGGGATGGGGTGATGGTGATTATTTTTGTTGTCGGCCGAAATTTTGCGATATTGCGCGCGGTGTAGCCGCTTTCTGTGTAGATGATAATGGCGTCGGCATCAGATTCCATCGCCATTTCGCAGGCGCTGAGGCAGGCGGCGTTGATATTGGAAAGTTTTGAGGTTGTTGGAATCAGTTCCTGATTTTTTTCCAATTCTTTTTCGACAGTAATAGCAACTTTGTTTAAGAAGTTTGCGGCTTTTGCGGGATATTTTCCGACTGCGGATTCGTTGGAAAGCATGATGGCGTCGGTGTGGTCGAAAACGGCGTTGGCGGCATCAGAGATTTCGGCTCTTGTCGGACGCGGATTTTTTACCATCGATTGGAGAACCTGAGTTGCAGTGATTACCGGTTTGCCATATTTGTTGGCGAGATGAATGATTTTTTTCTGAATTACTGGTACTTTTTCCGGAGGAACATCGGCTCCGAGATCGCCGCGCGCAACCATGACACCGTCGGCGGATTTGATGATTTCAATGAGGTGATTTAGGGCTTCGTGCCTTTCGATTTTTGCGATAATTGCAGTTTCGTTTTTTGTTAATTTTCTGAGCTGCTCGATGTCTTTTTTTGATTTAACAAATGAGAGCGCGATGAAATCGACTTTTTGCTCGAGTCCGAATTTTAGATCTTTGAGGTCTTTTTCAGTGATTGTTTTTAGAGTGATATCGGAGTCAGGAAAATTTAGGCCATTGCCTTTTTTGATTGTGCCGCCAGTGAGCACTTTTACGGTTATTGTGGTTTTCGTTTTACTTAGGATTTTAGTCTCGATCAGACCGTCATTGATTAGGATGGTGTCATTTTTTTTGACATCTTTTGGGAGTCCTTTGTAATTTATAGGAAAAGTGTCTTTGCTGTATTTCGGGCTTGTGGTAAAGGTGATTACTTGGTTTGGTTTGACGGTAATTCCGTCTTCAGGGGTTTTTGTTATGCGAATTTTGGGGCCTTGGAGATCTTGGAGGATTCCGATTTTTTTGTCGGTTAATTTTTCAACTTTTCTTAAATTTTTAATGATTTGGGCGTGATGTTCGTAGGTGCCATGCGAAAAATTTAGCCGGGCAACATTCATGCCGGCGTTTGCCAGTTCGGTGATTTCTTTAACAGAGTCGCTTGCGGGTCCGAGGGTGCAAACTATTTTCGTTTTTTTCATAGGAATTGGTTTGCTTGATTATAGCAGACCGGCGAGACACTAGGCGAGCTTTGTTATTTCACTGTCACACTTTTTGCCAAATTTCTCGGCATGTCCGGATCGTTTTGGCGCAAAACCGCTAATTGGTAAGCCAAAATCTGCACGGGGATGATGTTTACAATCGGAGACGAGGCGCCGACGTCGGGGACGCGGATCCAGTAGTCGAAAACTTCGTGCATTTCGGGAGAAACGCCGATGATGTAGCCGCCGCGCGCTTTTACTTCGATGGCGTTGGAGATGATTTCGCGTTTGCAATGGTCGTTGGCGACGAGGGCTATCACGGGAGTGTTTTGAGAAATTAAGGCGATCGGGCCGTGTTTTAATTCGCCCGCGGCAAAGCCTTCGGCGTGGATGTAGGAAACTTCCTGAAGTTTGATTGCGGATTCGAGGGCGATTGGATAGTTCATGCCGCGGCCGATAATGTACATGGATTCGATATCTTTTATGCGCTTGGCAATTTCCATGATGTGCTCTTCATAACGTGGGTTCAACATATCGTTGATCTGGCTTGCGGTATTGATTAGCAAATGTTTGCCGATCTGGATGCCGCCGTCGCAGGCGTAGGCCAAGAGAGTGACGATGGCGAGCTGGGAAGTTGTGGCTTTTGTTGAAGCAACGGCTTTTTCCGGGCCGGCTTTGATGGGTATCACGACATCGGAAATGCGGGCCATGGTAGAACTTTCTACATTGACGATCGAGACGATTTTAACGCCCTGGGCTTTTGCAACTTCGATTGCTTCCAATGTGTCTGCGGTTTCGCCGGATTGGGAGATGGCGATCATTAAAGTTTCTTCATCGAGGAAATTTTTGTAATTGTGGAATTCGGAGCCGAAGCAAAAGTGGGCCTGTTTTTTGGAGATTTCGGAAAAAAGATATTGGCCCACCATGCAAACTTTTCCTGCTGTTCCGCAGCCGACAAAATAGGTGCTTTTTGCTTTTCGGATCATGTCGGCGACCTTTTCGATTGTTGAGGTGTCCTGATTGATTGCGCGGCTTAAAGTATCTTTTTGTTCCATGATCTCTTTGATCATGAAATGAGGAAATTCGCCTTTTTCTGCGCTTTCCACGTTCCAATCAATTTCAATAATGCGTTTTTCGATCTCCTCATTGCTAATCATATCTTTGAATTTCAAGCCGTTTTCTTCCACTACGACCATTTGGTTGTCGTCGAGGTAAAGTACTTTATTGGTGTAGGGCAGGAAGGCCGGGATGTCCGAGGCGATAAAATATTCGTGGTTTTCGCCAACTCCGATGATAAGCGGCGAGCCTTTGCGGGCGCCGATAATTTTGTTTTCTTCCTGGCGGATCACGATGACGGCGTAGCGGCCTTCGATTTCCTGGCAGGCGAGCCGCACACTTTCTTCAAAGTCGTTGGTTTTTAGATGTTCTTCAATTAAATGGGCAATAATTTCCGTATCGGTTTCAGAGATGATTTTGTGGCCGAGATCCTGAAGACGTTTTTTTACTTCGAGATAATTTTCAAAAATGCCGTTGTGAATGAGGACAACCTCTTTATTTTCGGTGAAATGCGGGTGGGCATTTATCTGAGTTACGCCACCGTGAGTGGCCCAGCGGGAGTGGCTGATTGCGAGATTCGAAGGTTCGAAATGGAAGTCTGCCGCTTTGATTTCGCCAATTTTCCCAATATCTTTTTGGATTTTGATTTCGCCATTGGTTTTGTAAGCGACTCCCCAGGAATCGTATCCTCGATATTCAAGGCGCTTTAGGCCTTCAATTACAATTTCTGGCGCGTTATTTTTTGGTCCGAGGTAGGTAAATATTCCACACATAGTTTTTTATTAGATGGCTCGCTAATCGCTCGCCAAGGCCCGCCAATTTTAGTGGAAAAACGGCTAAATGTGGAGGAGGAATCGTTGACAGCCGTGGTTTTTAGTGTATAGTTCGAGTCTAATCTGAAATATATGTCTTTATCGGAGAGTCCTGAAGTAGCGGAATTGTTTGATGCTAGTGATTGGGAACGTATTTTGGCTTTGCAGGATGAGTTGGTCGTTTCTTATCAGGGGATTTTACATAGGGTATCTGTGAGATTGGATCCGTTTGCCGATTCAAGCCTTTTAATCTTTATGGTTACGCCTTTACCTCCTACAAATGAGGTACATTGTATTTACTTCAATTTGTTTGGAGGTAGATTGATAAGTGATTCAAAGGTGAATTCGCCTTTAATTGGTAATGAGTTGGACGTTTCCTATGTCAGGGCGTTTCTTCAGGGATATGTAAGTGGCTTGAATTAAAGGTTTTTGGAGATTTTGGTGAGATTTTTGTTGCCGGATTTTGTGACTAAAACCATATCTTCGATTCTTACACCGAATTCTCCGGGTAAATAAATTCCAGGTTCAACAGTGATGATCGAATTTTCTTTTAATTTTTCGGTGTAGGATTCAGCTAAAGAGGGAGTTTCGTGAATATCCAGGCCAATTCCGTGGCCGCCGGAGTGGCCGTAATGGTCGCCGTAGCCGGCTTTTTCAATAATTGCGCGGGTGATTTGATCGGCTTTTTTGCCCGTTAGGCCGGCTTTAATCGCTTTTAACCCAGCTAGCTGGGCAGTCAAAACCAAATTGTAGATTTCGGTCTGTTTTTTTGTCGGTTTGGCGGTAAAGACCATTCTGGTCATGTCGGAACAGTAGCCCTGGTATTTCATGCCCATATCTACTAGAACGATGTCGCCTTTTTTTAGTTTGCGGGAGCTTGGTTCGTGGTGGGGGATTGCGCTGTTTTCGCCGTAAGCAACGATTGGATCAAAGGAAACGTCGGTTGCTCCGAATTGGTTTCCTAATTCTTTAATTTTCCAGGCCACTTCTTTTTCGGTCGGGAAAGAATTTTTAATAATTTTTTTAATTTCGAGAAAAACTTTTTCATTTATTGCCTGACTTTTTTCGATAAGTTTTATTTCTTTTACGGTTTTTACTTCGCGTTTTGCCTCTATCTGACCGGAAATATCGCTGTATTTTAATTTGCCGGAGATTTTTTTGTATCTTTTAAATTGGGCAATTGTGAGATTATTTTCTTCAACTCCCAAAATTGTGATGCGATGTTTTTTTAAAATTCCCTGCCAGTTTTTCTTTAATGCTTCGGCGTTTTTCCACATTTTTGTGGTGTCTACCAAAGTTATTTTTGGCGGCAGAGTTTTTTTTGCCCGTTCAATATAGCGGGAGTCGGTAAAAAGATAGGATTTGCTGCCAACTAAAAGCATAAAACCGGATGAGCCGGTAAATCCTGATAAATAAGCGATGTTAGACTTGTTTGTGATCAATGACGCTTTCATGAATTCTTCAAGAAATAGGTGATTATTTCTTCGATCCCGACAACTTCCTGTGGGAGATCTTTTATTCGACGGGTGATGTCGTGTTTTTGGTAACCTAAACGAGTGAGGGCTTCGATGACGTCGTTGTGGGCCTGTGTATCAACTTTTGTGTAAGCTTCAAGACTTTCCGGTACAACTTTATCTTTAAGTTCGAGAATTAATCTTTTTGCGGTTTTTGGGCCGATGCCGGGAATTTTGCGGATAAAGGCTTCGTCTTCATTTAAAATCGCATTTTTTACTTTTTCGCTGTTCTGGCTAAGAATTTCCAGGCCGACTTTTGGTCCGATGCCGTTAATTGTGATTAGTAGTTCAAAAAAATCGTGATCCTGTTTTGTCAGGAAGCCATAAAGATCGAGGGAATCTTCTTTCACATGGGTGTGAATGAAAAATTCGCCGTGTTCGAGGGCTTGCTCGAGTGCTGGTTTTGAAAGGTGCACGAAGTAGCCGATATTTCCGGTGTCGAGAATGATTCCTTTTGGCGTCTTGGTGAGGATTTTTCCTTTGAGGTAAGCGATCATTTTGCTGTGAATTTTTTTAGGAATGTGGCTTTGAATTTCGCAAAATTGTCTTTTTCAATCTGAGTGCGAATTTCTGAAACCAAGTTTAACAAAAAGTGAAGATTATGAATAGTCATTAGGCGAAGGCCGAGAATTTCATTTTCAAATATCAGGTGTCGTAGATAACTTCGACTGTGGTTTTGACAGGTTTCGCACTGGCATTTTTCCTGGAGCGGCTTGGGGTCTTTTTTGAAACTTTCATTTTTGATTGAAAATCTGCCGTTTTCGTTCCAGAAAGCACCGTGGCGAGCCATGCGGGTCGGATGAACGCAGTCGAACATGTCGATTCCTCTTTCAATACATTCAAAAATGTCTTCCGGTGTGCCGACGCCCATGAGATAGCGGGGTTTTTCTGTCGAAAGATGGGGGATTACCGCTTCGATCATTTCATACATTTGACCTTTGCTTTCGCCGACGGAAAGTCCGCCAATGGCGTTGCCTGGAAGGTCCATTGAATCAACAAATTTCGCTGATTGTTCGCGTAAATCTTTGTAAAGTCCGCCCTGAACGATGCCGAAAAGGGCCTGTTTTTTGTTTTTGCCATGATATTTTTTACACCGCTCGAGCCAGTTGTGGGTTCTGACCATCGCTTCTTCAAAGTATTTTTTGCTGCTGTGCGCGGGGGCGCATTCGTCAAAAGCCATGATGATATCTGCTCCTAAATCGTGCTGGATCTGGATTGCTCTTTCCGGCGTGAAATAGTGAAGTGAACCATCGAGATGCGATTTGAACTGAACGCCATTTTCATCGATTTTTACAGTGGTTTTGAATTCTTTGTTTTTGGTAGCGTTTTTTTCGGCTGCGAGAGAAAATACCTGGAAGCCGCCGGAATCGGTCAGAAGCGGTTTGTGCCAATTCATCCATTTGTGTAGGCCGCCCATTTCTTTTACCAGCTCTTCACCGGGACGGATAAAAAGGTGGTAGGTGTTGGAGAGGATTATTTCGGCATTGAGCTTTTCGAGATCTTCTGTTGCCAGGGTTTTTACCGTCGCTTTTGTGCCCACTGGCATAAAAACCGGGGTTTTGATTTCTCCATGCGGGGTTTTAAGGATTCCGGTGCGGGCAAGGCCGTTTTTTTGAGTATGAGTGACTTTGAACATTTGGCTCAAAGTCTAGGGGATTTATTGATGTGAGGCAACAGCATCATCGACATTGTCGATCCAGTCGGTGCAATATTTGTATCCAGATTTTATTCCTCCTGTAATCCAGCTCGTTAGAGATCCAATTTTTCCAAGTAATCCACCGACTAAGGGGATTCTTTGAAGTGGACGTTTGATGAAGCGGTTTGAGAAATCATCGAGAAAATTCGGGATTGTACCTATGGCGTTTTTTGCAGTTTTGACTGCGGAAGTAACAATTCTTGTTGGATTGGCCAGGTATTGAATCGGGTGTTTAAGAGTTTCGATTGGATGGAAAATTGGATTTTTTAAAGTGCGATAAGCACCGCGTACGGCAGGTGCGGCACTTTCTGTCACTTCCCAGGCTCTTCGTGCTACGTTTCCGGCGCTTCCGTCGATCATGTCTCCGGCTGCCTGAAATGGCACTTTTAAAATTCCTTTTAAGGGTTCTTGGGTTGCGTCGCCGGGGTCATCCATCCGGAGTACACTTTTCATGGTGTCGTTTACTTGTGTTGCCGTGTCCAGTGCTTTGTTATGAAGGTCTGTGGCGATGTCTCGTGTCTTCATTGCGGCTGAAACGATTGGCGCATGTTCGCGCGCTTGTGGTTCTGGTGCTGCTTGTTCTGGTTGTGCTTCTGGAGCTTGTTCAGGCATTTTTGTGAATTAAGAGTATTATTTTATAATCCTTTTTCTTAAAAATGTCAATAGATATAAAAAAGACGTCTTAGGGACGTCTTTTTAGAATTTAAATGCAAATGGCTCACTTCGTTCGCCAAGTTATTCACCAAGTTCTTGTTCTGCGGTTTCCTGAGCTACCTGTTCAGCTTCGCCTTTTTTCACTTTTTTAACACCTTTTTCAGCGTGAGCTTGAGCGGCTTTCATTTTAGCCATGAATTTATCAACACGACCGGTTGAATCCATGATTTTCTGTTTTCCAGTGAAGAAAGGGTGGCTTGCAGAGCTGATTTCTACTTTGTGAACGAAATATTCTTTGCCGTCGATTTTTACAGTTTCACTGCTTTTTTTTGTAGATTGAGTAATGAATTGGGTGCCTGTAGATAAATCTACGAACACTGTGTCATATACTTTTGGGTGAATGTTTTCCTTCATTTTTAGGCTTTTTTACTTGTTTCAGAATTTTTAGCCCTCGCAATATACTTTAAATAAATAGCCATTGCAAGCAAAATTGCAAGTAGTGTAAGACCAATTTGCTGATAGAGGCGGAGATTTAAAATGTTTACCTGAAAATCTTTTGTAACAGACTGTCCAGCATCGTCAATAATTGTAAGTTTGATGTTGTGGCGGCCGTTTCGGGTGAAGTTGTGAGTGACGGAGTTACCCTCTTTTACGATTTTGCCATCGATATCCCATAAGTAGGTAACAATTTCGCCGTCTTCATCTTTAGAAGGGGTGGCGTCGAATATATATTTTTCCAGGAGTCCCAGAGTTGTGGGGTCGTCTTTTAGTTCAATTACGGGCGCTTTGTTTAAGGGAAATGGGTCAATCTCATCTTTTTCTCCATCGTTGTCGTCGTCGGTGTCGGTGTTGTTGCCGATTTTATCTTTGTCGGTATCAAATTGCTCTTTTGGGTCAAGTGGGAATGCATCATCTTTGTCGTTAACTCCATCACCATCGGTATCCGGATTAACGGGGTCTGTTTTAAGATTTTCCTCTTCGCTGTCTGTGAGGCCGTCGCCGTCATCATCGTCGTCGTTTGTGTTTCCGATGCCATCTTTGTCAGTGTCGGTTGTCTCGTTTGGGTCCAGTGGGAGGTCGTCAAATTTATCTGGGACACCGTCGTTGTCATCGTCATCGTCGGCGTTATTGCCTTTGCCGTCGCCGTCAGTGTCGAACTGTTCTTTTGGGTTTAAGGGAAAAATGTCTTCTTTGTCGGAGACGCTGTCACCGTCGTCATCATCGTCTTTGGAGTTTGTAATGCCATCATGGTCGGTGTCCTGGACTGCGTAGATGTTAGTTACAATCCAATTGTTTGCAGGGTTGTCGATTTCTGGCTCCCAAGGGTAGATTTTTACGGAGATTTTATGGTCGCCGAAGCTTGGAACCCAGTCAATAAAAACATCGTCAGTTTTATTGTCAAAAATGGAAATGGCCTGGTCACCGGAAATCTGTTTTCCGTTGTCGTAAAACCTGACGACGCCAAGGAGGTCCTTGTTACTATTGTTGCTTACGGATGCATAAATTCGCACTTTTTTCCCTTCCATGAAGTTGTTGTCGGAAAAGCGGATGTTTTGCTCATTTATGGCAATGTCGCCGGTGTAGGCGGCAAATGCCGTTAATCCACTTAAGAGAAAGGTTGAGATAAGGAGAATTGCTCTGGGAAAGCTTTTCATAGGAATTTTTTAAAGATGCAGGTGCGCCTGGCGGCGCAAGCGGTGCAATTTATGCAGTTTTTGCTTCTTTATCTTCGATCAGGGTTTGTTGATTGCCTACTACGTTTTCGTCTTTTTCGGCAACATTTTCGATGAGTGAAATTGAGGCTACATGGTCACCAGGTTTTAGACGCATTAATGTAACGCCCTGAGTGGCACGTCCGATACTTGGAATGTCTTTAACGTTCATGCGAATGACCTGGCCATTTTTAGAGATAATGATAAGATCAGCGTTTAGGCTCTTATCTAGAATTTTGGCGCCGACGATTTTGCCGGTCTTTGAGGTAATATTTGCAGTTTTTACACCGGTTCCGCCACGTGATTGTGAGCGGTAGTCGATTACTTTGGTCATTTTGCCAAGGCCGTTTTCCATTACTACGAGCAGTTGGGCGGTTTCTTTGTCTTTAATTGCGTCCATTTCCACTACTTTGTCTCCGACTTTTAGTTTGATTCCGCGGACGCCGATAGAGGCGCGGCCAAGCGGTCGAGCTTCTTCTTCTGGGAAACGAATGGATTTTCCTTCTTTTGTAATGATCATGATTTCGTCTTTGTCGTTAACCTCTTTGACCCATTCAAGAGAGTCATCATCGCGAAGTTTGATGGCGATTAGCCCGCTTTTTCGGATGTTTTTGTAATCTTCAATTGGGGTTTTCTTGATCATTCCTTTGGTTGTGGCGCTGAAAAGATATTTTCCAGTGAAGTTTTCTCCAGTATTTAAAATGGATGTTACCACTTCATCTTCCTGTAGTTGGAGAAGGTTAACGATTGCCTGGCCTTTTGCCTGGCGGGAGGCCATTGGTAGTTCGAAAACCGGCAGACCGAAGACGCGCCCACGATTTGTGAAGTAAAGCAGTTCATCGTGATTTGAGGCGTATTTGATCAATTTGATTTCGTCTTCTTCTTTGGTTGTGCCGCCGATAATTCCTTTTCCGCCGCGGTGTTGAGCGCGGAAAGTAGAAATTGGGATACGTTTAATGTAGTTTTCACGGCTAAGCATTACGATCATCTCTTCATTTGGAATAGTATCTTTTTTAGAGATGGCATTTACCGCGTGAGGAACGATCTCGGTTCGGCGTGGATCAGCGTATTTTTCTTTTATTTCAGCCATTTCGTCCTGCATGATCTTTAGTACTTTTCCGGTATCGGCAAGAATGCCTTCGAGTTTGTCGATAAGAGCAAGTTTTTCTGCCAATTCGTCTTCGATTTTTTTGCGTTCAAGTCCGGCAAGAGTCTGGAGACGCATTTCGAGGATCGCCTTACCTTGTTCTTCTGTGAGCTTGAATTTCTTGATTAAAGATTCGAGTGCCTCTTCCTTGGTTTCGGATTTTCGGATTGTGGCAATTACGGCATCGATATCATCGAGAGCAATTTTTAAACCTTCCAAAATGTGGGCACGCGCTTTGGCAATGCGAAGTTCGTATTGCGTACGGCGGGTAATGACCTCTTTTCTGTGTGTGATAAAGTGTTCGAGAACCTGCTTGAGGTCTAGAAGATGCGGCTGGATTTCGTCTACAAGCGCAATCATATTCATGTTGAATGATGTCTGAAGCTGGGTAAGCTTGAAAAGCTGGTTGACGATTTTTTTCGGGAAACTGTCTTTTTTTAGTTCAATTACAACACGGATACCATCTTTATTCGATTCATCTCTGAGGTCTGTGATGCCGACAATTTTTTTGTCGCGGACAAGTTCAGCAATTTTTGTAACTAAATTTGCTTTGTTAACCTGGTAGGGGATTTCTGTGATCAGAATTGCGGTTTTGCCGTTTTTCTTTTCGATTATTTCAGTTTTTGCTCTTAAAACCATGCCGCCGCGGCCTGTAGCGTAAGCGGTTTTAATATCTTCAATGTTGTAGAGCGTTCCGCCAGTAGGGAAGTCTGGTCCCTTGATGAATTGCATCAGGTCGTCGATTGTGGCTTCCGGATTCTTTGAAAGGTGAATTAATCCATCGATGATTTCGCCAAGATTGTGCGGGGGGATAGATGTTGCCATACCTACGGCGATACCGGTTGATCCATTGAGGAGAAGTTGAGGCAGTTTTGCCGGAAGTACTTTTGGCTCCATGTGGCGGCCGTCGTAGTTTGGGCGCCAGTCAACAGTGTCTTTGTCGATATCGTCCATCATTTCATCGGTAATCTTCTCCATTTTGGCCTCGGTATAACGCATGGCCGCCGGACTGTCCCCGTCGATTGAGCCAAAGTTACCCTGACCTCTTACAAGTTCATAACGCATGGCGAAATCTTGAGCCATGCGGACCATGGAGTCATAAATGGCGCTATCGCCGTGAGGATGGAATTTTGCCATCACTTCACCGACTACTGCGGCAGATTTTCGGAAACTTGAGCTCGATCTGAGTCCGAGTTCGTGCATTGCATAGAGGATACGTCTATGTACCGGTTTTAGACCGTCTCTTACGTCCGGGAGGGCGCGGGAAACGATAACGCTCATTGCGTATTCCAGGTAGGAGTTCTCCATTTCGCTGACGATTGGAGCATTGTGGACACCCTGATTATTGTTGAATAGATCTTGTGATTCCTGGGAAGTTTCTTCTGAGGATTCTTCGTTTGTCTCCTCATTTTCTTCCGAATTTTGATTTTTTTCGTCGGCCACTTTAAATTAGGTTAAATTTTCGGAGGGATATTAGCACTTTTTGGCTTTATAGTAAAAGTTTTAAAGTTAAATATTTTTGGCTTTTTAATTTTTTGTGGTGTCGTATTGTTTTTGAAAAACTTCAGGCTTACTTTTTTTAATTGAACCATGTATGATTATAAAATCAGTCTCTTGACATTTTTGCTTAAATATTTTATTATAAACTATTGTTAAAACAAAAATTATGAATTTCAACATTTCTAGTGGAAATGAGAGGGAGGGAAGGTTTACCAAGTGGAGTTTTTTACCAAGAAAGCTCAATACCGAATATAATATTGTTGATTTAATGGATATGCTTTGGGTAGATGCTGAGATTAGAGGTTTTATTTTTGGATTTGATGATTTTCAACTGGAAAAATCTTTGACCGATTTGCCTGATGGTGCAAGTTATGTGGTTAATTCTGTTTATGGTTCCCCGATGATGTTTTTTGTAAAAAAGGGCCAGAATTTTGTACTGGAAAGAATTAATGCATTAGATCATGCTATAAATGATAGAAGAATTTGTTCTGATGAGTCTTCGAGGGATGAAAAATTTGGCCGTGGTTTTATGGGATTAGGTGGCAATAGTACGAATGTGCCAAGATTTTGACGTTTTGCAAAAAATGTTGTAAAACTTAGGCATGGGTTTAGAGGATGGTGCTTTTGAAAATCGGGCTGAGGTTTACAATAAATGGAGTTTTTTTCCGCGGCGTATCGGTGGCGCATATGATCTGGTGGAGTTGGTGGATATGTTATGGGTGGATTCCGAATTGAGAGGGTTTATTTTGTCTTTCGATGATTTGGAGTTGGAGAATTATTTGTCCAGTTTGCCTGAGGGGGCAGACTATGTTGTTTATTCTATTTATGGCTCACCACTTTTGATATTCGTTAAGAATAATGCAAAATTTGTTTTGATGGAGAGTTGTCGGCTTGAGATCGTTATTAATGATAGAATGATCTGTTCTGATGAGTCTGCCAGGGAGGAGAAGTTTGGTAGAGGGTTTGCTGGGTTGGGTGGGAATAGCGTTACGGCACCAAGGTTTGATATATAGAATATTAGTTCTTTACCCTTGACATTTTTTCCTTCCTGAGTAATCTTTCTGTCCGCAGAAAACGATAGCTTAAATTTTATTTTAAGCTTATTTTATGTTCTTTGAAAATTAGGGAAGTTGGTGCGGAGGAAATCTTGGAGAGAGAGTATTTTCGGTTTAAAAATGCTTTTCCCTGAGATTTGCTCGGGCTTATTGGTAGGTAGTAGAAAAGACTATCTTGCTTTGTGCAGGATGAGTGTTTTTTCCCTATGAAAATAAGTTTTGACAACAAGATGGCTGTAGAGTCAGTTTATAAGCGGCTAAATGAAGTTTTTGGCCATTTCTAAACTGGCTCTACTACAAGGGTAGCGAGCGAGCACTACAGAGAGAGGTCTATATGGATCTGGTGACTGTTGCGAGTGCTGTTCTCATCGCTGTCGGCCTCGGGTGTCTCTTTCTCTTCTTCCGCTGGGCGCTTCGGAACCCTGTTCCGAGCCTGCGCTACCAGCGTCAGCGCCGAGAGGACGAGGACGAGGAGTCGGGTGTCGATCTCGTTACCTGGCGTGACGGTGGCCAGGCTGACTCTCAGTGGGTCTCCTCGGTCGAGGCGGACGAACGGGCTTCGCGAGCTCGTTCGTGCATGAGGTCCTGAGAATGTGGTTTTCGGGCGCCGGCTGCGGGTTTCCGCAGTCCGGCGCCTGAAGCCGCAATTTTTTTACAATGCCATCTTGTTGTTTTTCCTAAATTATTTAATTTTTAACCAAAAAATGTATGAGAGAACGTGGTATGACTGTTAATCCTGTTGTTGAGGAGATATTCCGTCGACAGGAAGCGTTTCGTCAGATGGAGGCGGCAAAATCAAGGCCTCAGTCTCCGGATATGACTACAAGAGAGACTGGTGATCGGGCAAATGCTGTTGTGGATATTGCAAATATCCGATCGTCTATCAGTGTGGGTGTATCTGGAATGGATAGTGATGAAGAATAGTTGAAAACTTAAGAGATAGAGTGTTTTTCTGTTTAAAAAACACTTCTCTCTGAAGTTTATCTTCAGATTTTGACAGCAAGGTGATTTGAAGCGGTTTTTAAGATTTTTAGTGCTTAAAAGTTTTGAAATCCGCTTCAAGCTCTCGGGAAAGGATCTTTATGATCGATCAGATCTTAAATTTTTTGGCTCATTCACTGATTTTGGTTCTCATCTTTTGGGTGGGAATTGGGTCGGCGCAGGGGCCACCGGGAAACAGGTAAGGGCAAGACAAAACGCTCCTTACCTTCTGGCTCCGGGTATGGTGTCGTCGGCTGATGTAGATTGTCGGCGATACCTCCCGGAGGCCAGTAAAACTTTTCACCTTGCTGTCTTTTCCTGGAAATTGAGACTTAAGGCCTTGTAAAAAAGGCTTTTTTTTGGTAAAATATATAGATTTTTAAAGATCAAAATAAAAACGAATGGCAGATAATCAAACACAAACAGCTCAGACTCAGGCGCCGCAGGCGGCGGAAAAGTCGATTTTTGGTAATACTCAGCCACAGGCAACTGGGACGCCGGGATGGCTTTCTGAAGCCTCAGAGGTGGCTAAGAATGGGAAAATTGCCGGATCTGGTGAGGTGAAGCTGGAAGAGCTTGCTGTGCCGGAGATCCGTGAGGATAAACCGACAACTACTGAGCTGGGAATTGACCCTAATTCATATATTGAGGTGACTCCTTCAATGGAAGTTGTAGTTAAGGCTGATCAGGAAGCGGCGGTGAAGATGACGGGAGCGGGAATTGATCCTAAAACCGGTCATATGATCACGCAGAATCCGGATGTAAAGGTGAGTGCGCCGGTAGAGGTGACTCCAGATCCGGAACATGAAGAGCATCCTGAGCCTACACTTGAAGAAAAAAAACAGGTTGTTGCCCAGGCGACAAAGAAAAAATCGGTCTTTGATGGACTAAAATCGCTTTTTGTCAGTAATTCCCAGAAGCAGAAACAAGCGGCAGAGACGGTTTCGGCCGCGACAGCGACAAATACGAAGATTTCGGCGGAGGAAAAGAAGAAATATATTGAAGCGGAGAAGATTTATCAGGAGGGATTAGCTTCTATTAAAGATTTGATTGCCCCTTCGTCGATGGAGATTCGCTATGACAGCATCCGTCTGGATGGGATGTTTGCGCGGACCTTCTATGTTTATGCTTATCCTCGTTATTTGGATGTGAATTGGCTGGCGCCGATTATTAATTTTGATGTGACGATGGATATTTCCCAGTTTATTTATCCGATTAGTTCGGAGGAGATAATGAAAGTTTTACGCAAAAAAGTGGCTCAGATGCAGTCTAGTATGCGTATTCTGGCTGAAAAAGGCCAGGTGCGCGAGCCGGCTTTGGAAACGGCGTTGGAAGATGCAGAGCAATTAAGAACAGAGATTCAACGCGGACAGGAGAAGTTTTTCCAGTTTGCGCTTTATTTTACAATTTATGCCGAAAGTGAAAAGAAGCTTGAAAAGGTGGCAAAACAGCTGGAAAGTCTGCTTGCCGGCCGTCTTGTAATGACGAAAAGAGCGCAAATTCAATCGGAAATGGGCTTTAATTCAACACTTCCAATGTGTGAGGATGAGCTTTATGTGATCCGAAATATGAATACTAGTCCATTGTCGACAACTTTTCCTTTCACTTCTTCAGATTTGACCTCGGATAAGGGTATTTTGTACGGAATTAACCGCCATAACGATAGTTTGGTGATCTTTGATCGTTTTGCCCTGGAAAACGCCAATAGTGTGGTGTTTGCGAAGTCTGGTGCCGGTAAATCTTACGCGGTGAAGCTGGAAATTTTGCGTCTGATGATGATGGGAACGGATGTGATCGTGATCGATCCGGAAAATGAGTACGAGGCTCTTTCGAATGTAGTGGGAGGTTCGTATCTGCGAATGAGCCTTAATAGTGACCGTCGTATCAATCCTTTTGATCTGCCAAAACCAGTTGATGGCGATGACAGCCAGCCTGGGGATATTTTAAGATCAAATATTATTACTTTGCAGGGACTTTTGAAGCTGATGCTTGGAGGTCTTACTCCTGAGGAAGAGGCGATTTTGGATAAGGCTTTGATTGATGTTTATGCGCTTAAGGGTATTACGATGCAGACTGCGGATCCGTTTAAATATGAGCCGCCAACGATGGAGGATCTGTATCAGATTTTGAACTCTTCGGAGGGTGCGGCGTCTTTGACTCAGCGTTTATCGAAATTTACGATCGGTTCTTATGCCGGAATTTTCAACAAGCCGACAAATATCGATCTTTCAAGCGGTATGATGGTCTTCTGTATCCGTGATCTTGAAGACGCTCTTCGTCCGATTGCGATGTATATAATTATTAATTACATCTGGAATCGCGTTCGCAGTGAGCTTAAAAAGCGTATTCTGGTCATCGATGAGGCCTGGACCATGATGCAGTATGAAGATAGTGCGAAGTTCTTATTTGGCTTGGTGAAACGCGCGCGAAAATACTATCTTGGTGTGACGACAATTACTCAGGACGTGGAGGACTTTATTAAGAGTGAATATGGTAAGCCGATCGTGACGAACTCTTCGATGCAGATGCTGCTTAAACAGGCGCCTTCGGCGGTAGATATCTTGGCGAAAATTTTCAATCTTACGGAAGGAGAGAAGTATGTTTTATTGAATAGTGGTGTCGGTCAGGGACTTTTCTTTGCCGGTATGAAGCACGTGGCGATGCAGGTGATTGCTTCTTATACGGAAGATAAGATTATTACGACAAATCCTGAGGAGATTTTGAAGCAGAGAGAGGGGAATGCTTAAAATTCTTTTAATGCCGCCTCTAGGGGTTCATCTTTGCCGGCAGTTTTTAGGACGATTTTGTCAGGGGTAAATCCGGTTCCGTGGATGTTTTTGCCGTTTGGTGTAAGCCATTTAGCGCTGGTGTATTTGAAAAGTGAGCCGTCCTGCCAGTCGCTGATGTCCTGAACTGTTCCTTTGCCGAAAGATTTTGTGCCTATTAAAGTTGCGAATTCGTATTCTTTCAGTGCTCCTGCGAGAATTTCTGAGGCAGAGGCGGAACCTTCGTTAATTAGAATTATGATTTTTTGTTCTGCGAGTAGACCATTTCCGTTTGTTATAAACTCAAGAGTTTTGTCTGGATCCTGAAGTTTTACCGCTACTATTTTGTCCTTGGAAAAAAGTCCTACAAGGTCGATGGCACTGCTTAAGTAGCCTCCTGGATTGTTTCTTAGGTCGATAATGAAGCCATCCGGTTTTTTCTCAAGAAGGTCTTTTGCCGCTTTGATGAAGCTGGTATAGGTTTCGTTGCCAAAAACATTAATTGCGATGTAGCCGATTTTTTTGCCTGAAGTTTCTTTAATTTCCGACTGGATGCTGTCATAGAGAATTTTTGCTCTTTCTACTGTGAATTCCAGCTCTTCGCTAGCTCTTTTTATTTTAATTTTGACTTTCGTTGCTGCCGGTCCTTTTATTTTGCTAATGGCGTATTCGAGCGTTTTTTCTGTCATGTTTTCGCCGTCTATGGCAATGATAATGTCTCCAGATTTTAGGCCGGCTTTTTCTGCTGGTGAGCCGTTAAAAGGGGAGACAATCGTGATATTTTCGCCGATTAAGTCCAGTGACATGCCTACACCCTCGTATTCATTGGAAAGCTGGCTGAAGAATTTTTCTGCTTCAATCGGTTTCTGATAAGTCGTGTAGGGATCATCAAGAGTTTCGATCAGGCCTTTGATTGCCCCCTGGATGAGGGAATCATTGTTTAAGTCGTCTTTGTAGAGATAATCACTTTTTATGATGCTCCAGATGTCGATAAGTTTTGAGAAATTGGTGTTGTTGATTAGCTCTTTTTCAGTTTCAGTGTAGGTGTCCTGACTGATTTTTACGCTTGGAATAAGAGATTGGCTGGTATATGGATTGTATTTGTAGATTTTATAAAGATAATCGGTAGCTTCTCCTTTTGTAATAATTTTGCCGCGGCGGTAGTAGTCCGGATATTTTTCTTCGACAATTCCCATTTGCCAGGCTTTGAAGGCGATTGCGGCGGTGTCAGAAGATTTTTTTACGTCTTTTAGTGGTACAATTTCGCGATCGAATGCGTAGCTCACACCGACTCCGACAATTTTGAATATTTTGCTGATAGTCTGGTGCTTGTTCATTTTTTTGTTAAAATTGAAAACTGCTTCTTTTTCGCTTGGATATGCAATTAGTTCAAGGTCTAGTGCGGCCTGGAGGTAGGGGGCGTAAAGAGCTTTGTTGTCTGTATTGGTGAAGGGCAGATCGATTTTAGTTGGAAGGTCGTACCATTTGTAATTCAAAACCAGTTCGTAAAAATCTAGGGTTGTCAGTTTTTTGTCCGGTTCGAATTTGTCGCTTTCGGCTAAAAGATCGGCATCATAGAGTGTTTTGATTGCATTGTAGTATTTGTGGTCTTGAGGAACGTCAGAATAAAAGCCGAAGGTGGTTTGAGCGAATAGGAAGAGAGAAATTAAAAATGAGAGGATTAGTTTTTTCATTGGAAAAGTGTTAGAAAAGGCCCGCTTGTAGGCGAGCCTTATCATATGAGAGAAGAAAAATCTTTACTAGGTTATTTTTGTCTTTGAGCACGGATACGTCTTCGGAGGCTGAATAGACCGAGTTCTTTGATTGTCTGATCGCCGACGCCGTGGTCGGTGAGGGTGTCACTGTGCTGTAATCCTTCGCGGGTGTGCTCGAGTTTTATGCTTTCCATAATTTCTGCAGGTACTTCGATTCCTAGTTTGTTTGCGGCCTGCATTACGAATTCGGCATAAGAGTAATATAGGTATGTTTCTTCGGCGTCTTCTGGGCCAAGAATCTTTAGAAGAGCAGTACAGTCATTTAGGGCATCTCGGACATAGTTTTCTGCTTTTTCCTTTTCTGCTGGCGGCATTTGAGGAGTGATGGTCTTGTTGAGAGTATAGCAATAGAGACCTGTTGCGCGCAGCCGTTCTCCGTGAAGTTGTTCGTGGTATGGGCTGGTTTCGTCGTCAAGGAGAGTTAGAGACATTTCTGCTCTTTGTTTGAATACTGCAAGCGCGTCTTCAAGTTTTTGGGTGTTTATTTTTCCTTTTCCAATTTCTCTTGTTGCGGCCATGACGTGGCGTTTTGCTTCAAGTACAGCGGCACGGGCAGCCTGGCTGTGAACTCCGAGTTTTTCTGCCTGGCGGTATGCTTCCTGGAAGTACCCGATGGCTTGTGACAAGTCTGGATGATGGCTGGATAGATTCGCGTCTACCTCGAAGGTAGCAATTCTGTTAAATGGATCAATAATATCCGGATATTTATCAACTAGACCCTGAACTTTTCTTCTTTGGTTTGTGATGATATTCAATTTTGCTGCCTGAGCTTCGGTAAGGATGTCTGGGTGGTAAACAACATCGTCGTCTACTCTAAGTCCGTCTTGGCCGGCACTGATTTCTTCACGTAATTCCTCATATGGGGCTCGGGTTGTGGCCAAAATATAGATGTTTACAACTTCTGGTGATGGTATGCCGTTGTGTTCAGCCATGTGCTTCTTGTTTTCTTCCTGAAATGTGCCGGCATTGGCGGCGTATAATGCTCTGACTTTTTTGTAATCCTTTTGGCGGTAGGCAAGTTGAATCTCGATTATTGCTTTCGTGCAGGGAGGCAATTCAGTGTCTTTATCCAGTTTTTCAAATGATGTAATCATGTCTTTCAACTTGTTTTCCATGAAGGCGCGGCGGAAGCTTACTAATGCGGCTTCGCGAGGATTCATAATTGCCGGATTTGAGTCTGTTAGCTTGGTTAAAAGATTTGCTGCTTCTGCACTTTCCCGGAATTTTCCAAGGTAGGCGGCATTTTTTGCAATTGCTTTGAGAGCTTTTGCGGCGATTCGGGCCTGGTTTTCCGGTGCAGCGGGGTCATCGGCGATCATGGATTCTACTGCCTGATGGATACGGTTTGGTCTTTCTGTTGTATCTTTTGATCTGTCCATAATGGATGAGCCGACACTGTATCCTCTTTGAATGTCGTGAAGATTTTCGGCGTCAGCAAGCACGCTATCGACAACTTCTTCGTATTTTTGCCAGAAATCGGCTCCAAGAGAAGTGATTTTTGGATTTTGTGCGATGTTATTGAAAAGAGTAAACTGGGCATCTGGATGCATAACTTCGCCGCTGTGTGGTGCGAAGATTTCCTGAAGCTTTAGAAGGAATTGAGCCAGTGTGGTGTCGTTTTGTGCTTCCTGAAGGACGAAATCTACAAGATTTTCATGAGAAAGTTCGTAGTTTTCACCTACCTGTCTGATGTAGTGAGCTTTTTCGAGTTCTTCGATTGTTTCAAGGTTTTTTAGGCCGGTTTCATCGCCTTCTGCCTGTTCGAGACTTTCGATAATCAGATGGAATTGGGCTTGGGTGATTTTTCCGCCTAAAAGGGCAAAAGAGAAGAGAACTGTGCGGGCATTTGGTGTAAGTCTTTTAAATGATTCTTCGTAGACTGTTGCCAAATCGTCTCTTGAACGGATAGCGGTAATTTTTGCGAGATCTTCGGGTTTGATATTGACTGCTTCATCAGTTATTACAGCAACTTCTTCGAGTCGGTCCACTAATGTGGTCATAACGTGTGGCGAATTGCCAAGGGCATTAGCAACTTTACCAAGCTCTTCAGGCCAGTTTCCAAGCTTTTTTGCGCCTGGATCGCTCATTTCTTTTGCTCCTCTGATCAATGGGTTTAATCCGTGGAAGGCGAAAGCTTCGTAAATTTTCGGATCGGTGAAGTCCAGTGGATTATCTGTAAGGCTGACTTCATCAATAGTATTTTCTCCAAAAGTGCGTTTTACCTCTGCGAGAAGCCGTAGATATGAAGGGGATTTATCCATTTGGTTGCCTCGCATGGTGATGATAACTAGTCCTGAGGCATCAGTGTCAGCTTCGTTAAATGCACTAAACGCCTGCAGAAATTCGAATGGAAGGGTTGTCTGAACTGATGCTTCAGATTCTAGATCTGTGTGGTGGAGATCTTCTATAAGGAGAATTGGTCGTTCGGCTCCAAGGTGGATTGTTGTTAATGCTCCAACAATTTGCTTTGTGACCCCAATAGAATGTTTTCTGGCTTCCTGAATTTGTTCTTCCCGAGTCAATTTTCCAAATTTGGCTAATGGCATTGTAGTATCTGTGCCGTCGCTGAAAAGTGCATCTTCAGAAAGTGCGTCGTGGGCTTGTTCAGCTAGTCTTGCAAGGTTTCCGCCTGGACGGCTTTTGAGACTGGCGCTGTTTGCAAGTGCGGTAAATTGTTTTCCTTTTAAAGCTTCATTTACGAGGCGGGTTTTACCTAAACCGGCAGGGGCTTCGACTATTAATACTTTAATTTCCGGATTCTCGATCGCTTCTCGTATTGCTCTTAATGGCTCTTCATAGCCGATTAATTTGTCCGGACGGTTGCTGCCTGGAGCGATTAGTTTTTTGACTTTATCAACTTTCACGATTTCATTGTGCATAGTTGGAGAAAATCGTACCTTTAGATGTTCTCCTTCACGTTTTGCCGGGTTGTTCAATGTGTCCGCAAGGTGAACTGTTGAATAGGTCCCGCTTTCTTGTTCGGTGACAAACTGAATTGCTTCTGGTGAGGGAAAATGACTAATGGAAAAATCTGTCTCGTTTCCGTGTTTTACTTCACCGTCTCCCCAGATAACTCTGGCGGTTGGGGCAATTTTTCGCAATGATCTTGCAATTGAGGCAAGGTCTTCAGGTGGGCGTTCTGCGGTATTTACGATTAGGAGGCATCCATGTTGAAGCGAGAGATTGTATGTGCCTTTTTGTCTGCTTAATCCCATGATTTCAGCGTGGAATTTTTCTTCGCTGGCTGTGTCGAGTTCTTGAAGTGTTGTTAGTGGAATGGCAATAAATCCGCAGTTGCCCTGGCGTGGCATCTCGAGGTTTTGGGTCATTGCGGGAAGGTATTTTAAATTTGTGGCTACATCGTCCACGACTCTTCCGATGGCGTGGCCGGCCTCTGCTGGCTTTGATCGGTCATCTGGTCCTTCTACCGGAATGCCTGTTTCTACGTCTGGTCTGGTTTTGTCGGGAGTTGCCATATGATTAAAGTTAATTTAAATTAAGGGCGCATATTATCACCGGCAATTCATATTGTTAAGTTCTTTTAACTGGATACGGGGATATTTATTTGACCTTGTGTAAAAAATGTTGTATTATGTAATTAACGTTATTTTAATAAATACAAAAACAAATGAAAAATAACATGGTAAATGCCAATCATCCAATGGTGATATTCTGGCTTGGAGTTCTGACTGGGGCGATTACTGTTGCCTTGGTGTTTTTCTACAAATTTTTAGCGCCTTTCGATTATGAATCGGCGGTAATTAGAGGTGGCAGTCTTAAATTGCCACAGGTTGATAAAGGTAGTTATCAGCAGATGATTCAGCCTGACCTTAAGGTTGACCCACAGGGCAAGGTTGACCCACAGGGGTTCACTGGCAAGGTTGATCCACAGGGATTCACCGGTAAAGTTGATCCTCAGGGGTCGAACAGATAAGAGCTATCTTTAAATTAAGGCCTGGGAAAAGCTTCCAGGCCTTTTTTTTTGCCCTTTTTTATGCTATAATTTAAGGATTTTTAGCTAAAAATAATGTTTGGTTTTAAAAAGAAAGAGGAAGTTCTGGCAGAATCTGAAAAACAGGCTGATTTATCTGTGAAAAAGCCGTTTTTTGCCGGTAATATTGTGAAAGCGGTGGTGCTTTTTCTGGTTTCTTCCGGTTTTGCGCTTGGGACTTTCTTTGTAGAGGATTTTAATATAGG
>SXGR01392777.1_pt1 | contig 35019 bp, 30 predicted proteins | sample 3174711 | NCBI WGS metagenome assembly SXGR01 (sample SAMN11356860, study PRJNA531348) | freshwater metagenome | isolation source: freshwater sample F1-60 | place: China: Fuxian Lake, Yuxi | collected 2017-12-25 | reverse complement strand
GCCTTCTGTTCTCTCGCTGCAACCTTCCAGCCAGCAGGCAACAGCGTCTCGATCACTCTCCATTCATCGTTCGCAGGTGGTTTCATGCACGCGAGGCTAACAACTCGCAGATCGAGCGTCAAGTTATTAGGTTAACGACTATGGGGAGGGTCCGCCTCCCCCACCAGCAGAAGCGAGCAGCAGACTTGAGATGGTTTCTCCTCTGCTCATTCGGAATGTCTCACGTGTGGGCGCGCGAGGTATATGAGACTGTTTCAGTTCAGCAGGCGTAAGTCATCTTCGGGGAGCTCTCGATCTGCCCCGCACCGGACGCCTCCGGCGCCGATGGTGGGTGAGCCCTGGTCAGAATGTCCCAATCATGGCCTTGAGGTCGATTACGGATTGACCGGTTCTGTGAACTGCGTCACCGTCCCGGTGAGGGCCTTCATGAACTCGACCAGGTCCTTCTTCTCCTGATCGGTGAGTGTCAGCTTCCTCATCTCAGGGTCGAGGAATGGGTTTGGGTTGCCGCCTCTGGCGTAATATTCAACCACGGCTTCCAGTGTGTCTTCGCTCCCATCGTGCATGTAGGGGGCCGAGGCTGCGACATCACGGAGCGTCGGCGTTTTTTGTGCACCCTTGTCCTTGTCAACTTTCGTTACCGCAAAACGGCCGATGTGACTCTTTTCCCAGTCGAGCTTGTCCATGCCGACGCCGATATTGTGAAACTTCTCGTCGGTGAAGTTGAAGCCGGCATGACAGATCGAGCAGCGGCCCTTGGTGTTGTCCTTGAAGATTGCGAGGCCGCGCACTGCTGACTCGCTCATCGCCTTCTTGTCGCCGGCCTCGTAATGATCGAAGGGCGAGTTTCCGGAGACGATCGTGCGCTCGAAGCTCGCGATCGCCTGCGCCACGCGTTCCGCCGTGATCGTCTCGTTACCGAAGGCACTCTGGAAGAGGGACTTGTAGCCTGCCACGAGATTCAGGTTGGAGAGCATGCCCTCCAGCGTGTTGCCCATCTCGATCGGATTTGCAATGGGACCGAGAGCTTGCTCCTCCAGGCTCTTGGCCCGTCCATCCCAGAATTGGGTCGTGCTGAAGAGTCGATTCACGATCGTTGGGGAATTCTTGTCGCCAAACTGAGCAGAGATACCCTTCGAGCTTTTCTGTCCGTCGGACCAACCCTTGGCGGGGTTGTGACAGGAAGCGCACGAAGTCGTTCCATCCCTGGAAAGGCGGCCGTCGAAGAAGAGATGTTTCCCGAGCTCCACCTTGGCCGGCGTGATGGGGTTGTCCGTCGGCACTTTCGCGGCAAAGGAGTCGAGACCCAGAGGCAGAGCCTCAAGCTCGAACGTCGCCGGGACGGCCTGCGGGCCCGGCCGCGTCTCGCCGGACTTTTCCTCGTTCCTGGAGGGCTGCCCACTTGGGCTGCATCCCAGGGAGGTGAACGCCACGGCCGCGACACAATTTACTTGGAGCTTCCAGTTCATTTTGGATCCTTGAACAAAGCGTTTGAAACTGCCGCTGGGTCTCAAGCAGTCATTTCGGCGGGGAGTACTCAAGGGTCAGTTGGGTCGACTGTCCCGCCACAATCTCCACTTCGCCACGCTTTTCCCCCAGACTCTCATGCCATGCGACGTAGGGATACCTTCCGGGCGGGATGTCGGCGATCTTGAGCTGGCCAGTCCTGTCCGTCAGCTCGACATAGGGGTTTGTATGTACGTACATGTAACCGCGCATCCACTTGTGCACGTCACAGGTAATTTCCATGAGCCCCGCTTTCGGGATCGGTCGTGCCGGCGGTGGTTCGTCGCCGGCAGCGAGCGACAGGTTAAAGAAGCTGCTACCCGCAAGGTACGGATGCGTCGTGTGAAGGACCGGGTCAGCGTTCTTCAGAATGATCTTCGTCCCCTTGACGGCCACCGACACGTGGGGCTGGAACGCACAGTCCTTGTTCATGACTGTGACCGTTTCCGGCTGTGGCTTGCCCCTTGCAATGCCCTCCAGACGAACCACCACGTTCTTGAGACCCCGAGTTTCCCTGTCGATGAGCAGGTTCTCGGTGAAGACCTTCTGTCCGCAGTGGGGCACATCAATATTTACCTGCACCGGGAGCGGCTCGGGAATCGGATCGCCGGTAAAAGAGACCTTGGCAACGAGAGCTCCAGGGTTTGCAACGGGTGCCACCACATAACCGGAACCTCCCTTCAAGGCGGTGGCAGCCTTTGATGGCTCTTCCTTCAAGGTGTCCGTCTGTCCGCCAGCGGCTGCTCGAGGCGGCTGGGGTGGCGTCGCGGGCGACGGCTTGGGCTGGCAAGCAGAAACAACACTCGACAGGCTTGTAATTCTGGCAACGAATAGCCACCTGGATTTCATGTGATGCGTCTCCAACTGGTGCAGTCCCGAAAAGTGCCAGGGGATCCTATACTCCACGCGGGGAAGGAAGACCTCCCCCGCACCGGCCGCCTAGCAGTGCTCGTCCCGTCGCACGCTGCGCAAACTCGCCGCAAACCCCTTGCCTGCGACTGCTTGGCGGTTCCGCAAACTTCGACCACCCGTGGTGGGAGAGCGTTGAACAAGAGGTCTCAATCATGGCCACGAGTAGCATATTTTGAATCCCACAGATGCGCCAGCTATGAATCCATGGAAATGAGAGCAAGAGATCTTGAGTAATAGAGCCAGATTCCAATACTGGCATGTGACGTGACCAGCGCGGCGATCGCCTTTCGTGGTGATTTTTTCGTGTAGGCGGTCAGTTGTTGCCAGACTGTCAAGATGATCAGGAGCACAGCCGAGACGGGCAACAGGATCCACATGAGCCTTGCCAGGGTGAGCCAATCCGACTCTGGGCCAATCTTTGCCCGACTTAGAATTTGAGCCACTGTCACCGTCAACGCACAATTGGCGAGACCCCACAGGGCGCTGTAGGTGCGCGTACCGAGCTCCGAGAGGTACGAACCTGGCTCTTCATCAACAAATTCCGGCTCGGGAACCGGCTGGTGGTTGACAGGAGGCTTCAGAGGCTCACTCATGCCCAGGCAAGTCAGTCCAGGGATGGCTTCACGGAGGGGAGAGTCACCTTGCGCGACATTTTGTAGCCGTCCTCATGGAAGTTTGGGTAGTAGTTGCGAAGGATCTCAACCGCCTGGTAGTTCATCTTGCGGTAGAGGAGCTGCGCGGGGAGGTTCGATTCCTCAACCTCAAGATAAATCTCTCCTTCGCGGGTCGGCACCCCGTCGACGACATCATCCCGGGTGGCGCGTGCGAACTTGGCGCTGCGCTTCGCGACAGGCTGCAGATCCACGGGGTCGCGAGAGCGGGCGATCTCAAACGCCCTGATGGCGAGCTGATCGATTGCAGCGAGGCAGCGGCAACCATGGCCCTGCCGGCGGTGCTTTGCATGTACCGCCAAATTGGAAATGTGCAGGGAGTTTGCACGGATCTCGACAACAAAGTAGCCCAGGATACGACCGTCGTCCTCGAGCACCACGCTCTTGCACCCGCTCCGTGGGTTCAGCGCTTCCAGGAATCGGTTCTCATCCCACGGAGCCCTGAACGAGGCTCGTTCAATCTCGAGCAGTTGGGGGATGTCCTTCTTTGACATTTGGCGAAACTCTGCGTCGCTCTTGCTGCGGGCTTTCATGGGGCTAATGGTAGCGTATTCTAGCGAGTCCCGCTACCGACTCTCCAACCGAGCTTGTGTTCCCATGGACTCCGAATCGCGCCGCAGTATTTAGTTGCCATTGCCCACTGATTGGCTATGAATAACTTGTCTCGCTTCATCTGACTTCGTTGTTTTTCCTCCCCTTCGAGAGACTTCTGTAGGCCATGATGCACTTTGCAGCGCTTCAGTCCGTCGACCCCGAGATCGCCAGGCTCGTCCAACAGGAAGAGGTTCGGCAAGACCAGTGCATCCGCCTGATTCCCTCGGAGAACTACGTCTCACGCGCGGTGATGGAGGCGACCGGGACAGTGCTCACGAACAAGTATTCGGAGGGGTACCCTGGAAGGCGTTACTACGAGGGCCAGCAGGTCATCGATCAAATCGAGACGCTAGCCATTCAGCGCGCGAAGGCGCTTTTTGGAATGGAGCACGTTAACGTGCAGCCTTATTCGGGTTCACCGGCCAATCAGGCGGTTTACCTCGCTCTACTGAAACCTGGCGAAACCGTCATGGGTCTGAGCCTTCCCTTCGGCGGACACCTGACCCACGGCTGGAAGGTGAATTTCTCGGGAATGACGTACCGTGCGATCCAGTACGAGGTGGACCCTGTCACGCACCGAGTCGATCTCGACAGGGTCAGGGAGCTGGCGCTCAAGGAGCGGCCGAAGTTGATCTTTACCGGAGGCACGGCCTATCCATGCCTCTGGGACTTCGGAGGCTTTGCTCAGATTGCGAAGGAAATTGGGGCGGTATTGGTTGCGGACATCGCCCACATCTCGGGATTGGTTGTCGGAGGCGCGCATCCGAGCCCGGCGGGTCACGTTTCGATTGTCACCACCACCACGCACAAGACGCTTCGCGGCCCGAGGGGCGGCATGATTCTCTCGACCGCCGAGCATGCGCAGGCGCTCGATCGGGCGGTTTTCCCCGGGCTTCAAGGAGGGCCGCACAACCACACGACTGCAGGGATAGCGGTGGCGCTCAAGGAGGCCGCCCAGGTCGAGTTCAAGACTTATGCGCACCAGATCGTGAAGAATGCGAAGGCACTCGCAAACGAGCTCCTTGCGAGAGGTTTCCGCCTGATCTCGGGCGGCACGGAGAACCACTTGATTCTCATCGACACGACCGTCGCCGCCGGGGAACGTCCGTCCATCAACGGCAAGCCGGCCGCGAAGGCCCTCGACAGGGCAGGGCTCGAGTGTAACTACAACACGATCCCATTTGACCCGCGCAAGCCTTTCGACCCGAGCGGCGTCCGTATCGGGACACCTTCCGTCACCTCGCGAGGCATGAAGGAGGACGAGATGAAAAAGATCGCTGACTGGATGCACCGCGCGCTGGTTCATGTCGGCGATGAGGCGCAGCTCGCAAGGCTCCGGGCTGAGGTGATCGAGGTCTGCGAGGCGTTTCCGCCCCCCGGCATCCGGATCTGATCCGGCGTGGGGTTTATTCCGAGCTGGCGCAGCCGCAAACGGCCCGGAGCGTGCGCGAAACGCAGGGGGCGCCTGCGGCTCAGATGGTGGCTGAGCGTTGGCCAAGATGTCCCAAGCATGGCCACTTGAGCATAACTCACGAGTCTGCGAAGACGGTCAAGTACTCTTGCCCCGAAGCCGATCCTCTACCCAACTCTGGTCTTCAACCGGGAATTCAGGCTTTGGAGGCGGCTTGGCATAGTCGATCCGTACCTGATACCCGGCCTTCTTGTAAACGGCTCGGACCGCGGATCCCAGGTCGAGCCGTACGTCCGAGTCGGGCTTCGACAGCGAGACAGGCAGCACGGGAAGCGCCTCCTGAATCCGGAGAGGCCACACATGCACTCGCGGGCGTTTCTCGCTTCTGCTCAGAAAAACGAAGTGAGGGGTATCAGGATTCGGAGTTACGAGAGGGGGCCTCCCACCCGACCGCAGGAGATCGATTTCCATGAGGCGGACGTCGGAGCGCATGAGGTCGCGCCGCTTGCTGCGGTAGGTCTCAAGGGCCTCGCTGCCTGAGCGCTTTTTGACGGGCGACAGGATCTCGATCGCGGTGACGAGCTTGCGCGTCCCAGTCTCGCGGATCTCGAAGGCCTGCTCCTTCACGGGAGCTTCGATGGCACCAAGCGCCGTCACTGGAGCAGGGGCAATCGCGACTCCGCCGGATCCCGCGAATGGTCCTTCGCTGACCTTGTGAACGCCGACGTCTGGCTTCGCTACCCGTGTCTCCTCGACGACAATCTCATTGTAGGTGACGCGAGGCATGAGTACGACGAAATAGCGGGGAAGGAGCTGGGGCGTGAGTTGGGCGCGGATCTCGGTCGCCAGATCCGCGTGAAAATGCTCCCAGATTTCCGGGTCTTCCAAGTAGGGGTCCATCCCAGGGAAAGGTGAGGGCAAAGCCGGCTCCATGCTCAGGGTCCTCGAGGAATTCGTTCTACACGGACGGAAGCCTGCAAGCAGCGAGGGAGCGGCGAATTGCGCGCGCCGGGAACTCGAAGGTTGCCCCCTCTTCGTGGGCCCAGGGGACGGCTCAGTCTGCGCCTCTGTGCGCCGACTTGGTACCGCCCGCCGCAAATTATACCGCACGCGGGCAGTGATGAGATCTTTTGCAGCCTGCGAAAGGTTGCGGCTGCTCGCGCCAGAGGCGCCCGGCGCCCATCAGGCGCCGAGGAGGGGGTTTGCGGCGAGCGGGCGGAGCCGCAAACGGCTCGGAGGGAGCCGGCGCCAGCGAGAGCTGGCGGCTCCCGAGAGCCTGGCCCGGAGGCGCACGCGCAGCGTGCGACCGGAGGGGCAGCGTGTCGTTGTTGCCTCCGCCCTCGCTCCGCTCGGACGGCGAGCCGTCGTGGGGGAGGGTCCGCCTCCCCCACCAGCAGAAACGAGCAGCAGACTTGAGATGGTCCTCCTCTGCCCATTCGGAATGTCTCACGTGTGGGCGCGCGAGGTATAGTGCCTGAAAATGCAGTTTTTGGGCGGTACTCAGGCGACTCTCTCCGGGCTCGCGGGAATGCGGCCTCACCGTAAGACCGGCCGATTTGCCCGGATGCGACGCCTGCGGCTGCCGAAATTTGGGTTTCCGGTCACACTCCACCGTTTTCCTGGCCCCTGAGGGGCGAAACGCGCTCGCTTTGAGCGCAAAACCCCTCTCAGGAGTCGAAAATGAAGACAGCTACCGTATCCGCCAAGATTCGTCTGAACGCCGCCATTCTCCTCGCCTTGGCCGCCCCGGTCCGGGCCAGGGATGCGATCGGCGGCGGGCTCATTGACCTTCCACACGTTGCGCCCGGAGCTCGCCTGGCAGACATTCCCCTGGCGCAGCAGATCCTCGAGGGGATGAGCCAGAGCTTGAATGGGCTGAATATCAACGTCGCCCTGATCGGCGGAGAAAGAGCCACTGCGGGCGACTGCCTTGGAATCGAGATCCGGGCCGGCCAATTCCAGGTCGACTTCGGTAGCGTGGATTTTCAGATCGACTCTACCGGCATCGAGCTTTCGATCTCGATCGACGAAATTTCCCTCACCGCGATCAAGATCAAGACGAAGTCTCCCGTGAGCTTCTGCGATTGGGCCGGGACCTTCGAGGTGGGCGGCTCTGCCACCGACATCAAGCTGACGGGTCACTTTGACCCCCGGGTTCGTCTCGACGACTGCTATCTCGTCCGCCTGGGAGAGATTTCGGCTCACGTCTCGATTGGCGGACTCAATCTGAAGCCTCTCCAGAACGACCTCGACAAGCTGGTGAAGAACCTGATCGAGGACGCGATCAACGAGAAGATTGACCTCGACATTCCTGGCATTCTTGAGAATTTCCTCAGCAGCTCTCTCCTGATCGGGCTTTGCCAGACAAAGATATATCTCTACAAGGCCTACATGGCCGCTCTCGGATTCGGCGTGGACCTCCACGGGCTCCCGAGCGACCTCGTCGAGAAGCTGCAGCCGCATTTTCCGACGGTCGACCTCGGCTCGATCCAGTTTGGCTACCGCTGGCAGCCGCAGTCGAACAACACCACCGACTGTCACCGCATCTTTTTCAGCGACCCGGACATGGTTCAGCGCCTCAGCCACAACATGGAGCTCGACGCCAACGAGTGGAATTTGGTCTTCCACGAGCTCCAGCACACCGAGCAGTGCTCGCAAGTCGGTGGCCGCGACGAATTCGCGAAGATGTGGTTCAAGGACTTCGAGCTCGCGGTCCTCATGACGCAGCTCTCCGATCCGGTCTCTTATCTCTGGGAGCTCCACGACAAAATGCCCATGGAAGTTGACGCCACGAACCGCTCGGGTGAGATCGTCGTGGTCCACGGAACCGTGCGCGACGCCGTTTCGGGTACGCCAGTTTCGGACATCGTGGTGAGCGCCCACGCGCCCGGCGCGAAAGTGATTCTGCCCACCACACAGGCGATTGCGAGCGACGTCACGAGCCCCCCCGGCCTCAAGGCGCACGGCGCCGGGCGCTATACACTTTTCCTGGAGGCCGGTGAGTACGACCTCTACCTTCGACCGGTCACCGTCCGGTTCCCGAAGCGAGCCGAGACGGGTTTCGTCGTGCGCACATGGGACCTCGACATTGTCCAGGATTTCACCCTCGAGGCCGACGGACTGCCCCATGCCATACCGCGCCCGAGCCCGGAGCCGAAGTTTCGCCGCGGCGACTCCAATTCATCCACTGAGGCCAATCTCTCGGACGTGCTGTTTACTCTTGGCTGGCTCTTCGGGGCCGGCGAGATGCCCCGGTGCGTGAAGGCCGCTGACGTCAACGACGATGGCAAGGTCGATGTGTCCGACCCGCTTGCCCTCCTCGGATTCCTTTTCCTTGGTTCCAGTGAGCCACCCGCCCCCTTCCAGGCCGCCGGGACGGACCTGACGGCAGATTCCTTGCCTTGTGACGCCGATCCGAGCTGAAAAACAAGGCATTTTTATGAGGCATGTTGGAATCGGTTGCCCGTATGCTCTCTTGAGACGCATACGGGTAGATTTGCGAGCAGGCCATGAAGACCCCGACGCCCAGAGACAAGTGCCTCGACTCGAAGGATCCGAGGCCGATAAACACCGTCCTCGCAGAAATGCTGGGAGAGGCGGGGCAGGTGTCGGCGCCACCCTGCTTCACGGGTTTTACGGCGATCGGGGAAGTGGGCCGCGGCTCGTTCGGCACCGTCTATCGGGCACGGGATGAGAAGCTTGGACGTGAAGTGGCGATCAAGATCATCTCGGGTGAACGAGCGGGCACCTCTGCGGTCGGGGACGAAACCCACGCTCGCGAAAGATTCCTCGCCGAGGCGCGTGCTCTGGCCTCCGTGCGGCACCCCAATGTGCTCAACGTGTACGCCGTTCTTGAGGAGCGGGGCCACTTCGCCCTCGTGACCGAGCTCATTGTTGGCGAGCCGCTCAGCGAGGTGCTCGAAGGGAAGGGACCGCTGAGCGCTGAGGAGGCTGCCCACGTGGGCGTCGAGGTTTGCCGGGCGCTCGCAGCCGTACACGCCGCCGGAATCGTCCACCGAGACGTCAAGACCCAAAATGTCCTCCGGGAGAAGGGCGGCCGAATCGTGCTCCTCGATTTTGGGCTCGGCTCCTACCTCGCCGAGGGACGGGAGCCCGAAGCCGCAGGGGCTCTCGCGGGATCTCCGCTCTTCATCGCGCCCGAGACGCTTCGTGGGCAGAAGCCGGGCCGGGGTGTCGATCTCTACGCGCTCGGAATGATGCTGTACAACTTGAGCACGGGGAAGTTTCCCGTGATGGCGCGAAGCCTCCGGGAACTCTTCGAGAGGGTCAAGGTCGGCGATTTGACGCCGATCCGCGATGTCAGGCCCGACATCCCGCAACGATTCGCGAGCATCGTGACAAGAGCGTTGGCAACGAATCCCTCGTCGAGGTACTCCTCCGCCGGGGACATGGAAGCGGCCTTGCTCGAGTGTGTGGGGGGGAGACGCAAACACAGAATGTTCGGGAGATGGGTCGCGCCGGCGGCGCTCTTGATTGCGGTCGCTGTGGCCGTCCTGGCACTGCGCCCGGACGGTGAATCCTTTCACGTTGAGGCCCTCGCATCCCGCGCTGGTAAGGTTCTCTCGGATGGCGACAGGATCGCTGTTGGTGAGGGCATCTCCCTCGAGCTCAAGTGCGATCGACCCTTCCATCTGTACGTGCTCAATGAGGATGATTCAGGAACTGTCAATGTTCTCTTTCCTCGCGCCGACGTACCGATTCACAACCCTCTTCCTCCCGGGAAAGCGTGCCGCATCCCGGGCGGAGAAGGTTGGGAAGTCACCTCGGTCGGAGGCGAAGAGCGTCTCTTGCTCATGGGCTCGCTAGAGCCACTGAAGGAGCTCGAGGAGGCGATCGCTCACGACAAGATCCCACGCGAGGTCGCGCTGCGGGGTATCACGCGGCTCAAGAAGTTGTCCGCAGGTAAACAGAACCCCGTCCAGGGTCCGCTCTCGGATCTCCTGGAGGAGATGAAACGAGCTCAAGGCGGCGCCGAGCGGGTCTCTGGGCTCTGGCTTCGCAAATTCACTTTTCGGAATCCGTAGGAGCGCTCCATGCAGATGCACGTTGTCAAACTTCAGTGGCTCTGGGCCGTCGTCCTTGCGGCATGCACGCTTCGAGGCGCCGACTTTCAAGCCACGCAGACGCAATTCACGGAGTCCGACGGCAAGAACACCGTGGTTCTCGAGTGGATAGACCCCGCGCCGGCCCCGGGGCAGGTTGAGATCAGGGACAGAACGGCCGTGATCGCGACGGTGACGGGCGTAACCGGGCCCAATGTTTTTGTCATTCAGAACGCGGCCGCGGGGGAACACACGTACTCCGCGTCGGGAGCGGGTGGATCGCTCGGGAGCCAGGTGCAGACCGTTCTGGAGAGCTCGGGGGACATGTTGGGTGCCCCGGATTCCTCGAAGTTGACCTGTCGCACGGAAGGAGCTGGCGAGGAGTGCGAGATTGTCATCGACTGGAAGACGGGGATTCCACCGCCCACCCAGTACGAAGTCTTCGTGGACGGCGTGCTCGATCACGTGAAGCAGGATGTGTTCCCGACCCACGCACAGATCGCGGCCACGAGTGGGGGCGAGCACCGGATCATGATTCAACCCGTGACGGTCAGCAGCAGTCCGCCCAACGTGGGGCGGTATGAGCGCCCGGCCCTTGAATGCACGATCCTCGTGGGCTGTGTCGAGCCTCCCTCCAACCGATTTCTCCGTGGTCTGTGCGACGGAATCGGTCGCCGGCCCGGGATTTCGAGCGCGATTATTGGTCTCAACTATCTTTTCCTCGGCGGCCCGCGCCCCCCGTGCGTTGAGGCTTGCGACGCGAATGCCAGCGGAGCTCCGGGTCAGCTCTTTGACCTCTCCGACATGGTCTTCATGCTGAGCTTTCTCTTTCTTGGGGGCCCTGCACCGCCGGGGTGGCGCGGAACCGAGGCCGTTTGCGAGGGAGCCATGAGCGCAGATGATTGCCTCGAGAGCCATGCCGACTGCGTGCAATAGCGTCATCATACTGATCTTTACTCTCCGGCTCGCTGCCGCGCAGGATCTCAAGTTCATCGAAAAGCTGCTTGCGGAGGGGCACGTTACCGAGGCTGAAGTGGCCGCGCGGGAGCTCTTGCGGACGTGCGAGGGCGAGAAAGGTCCCGATTCTTTCGAGTCGGGGCAGGCCATCGACCTGCTCGTGAAGGTTCTTCACTCTTCTGGCAAGGCAGCCGAGACGGAGACGCTGACGCTTGCCGAGAGGGCTGTCAGAATCAAGGAGAGCACGCGAGGCCCTCAAAGCCGACAGACGGCAACAAGCTTGATCAACCTTGCCGCGCTTGGGATCGAATCAGGGAACTACGCCGCCGCGATGCCGGCACTCGAACGGGCGCGGAGTATCCTCGAAAATTCTGGCCGAAGCGGCGATGTGACCTTGCAGGCCTGCTTGAGCGCCCAGGCTGCGCTGCTGCAAGCAACCGGCAAGCTCGAGGACGCGAGGGGGCTTTTCGCTCGCGTGCTGGTGGAGCGTGAGCTGACCTTCGGTCCTGATCACCCCGCCGTGGCCTGGAGCCTGAACAACCTCGCCATGTGCCTGGTCGACATGAACGCAGCTCCAGACGCGTTACCGCTTGAAAAACGAGCGCTCGAGATCTGGCAGATAAAGTCGCCGGATGATACTGCGACGCTCGGCACCGGGCTCAACAACCTGGGGTGGATATCCTACCTCGTGGGCAGCACCGCCGAGGCGGCATCCCTCCTCGAACGATCGCTGGTGCTGCGCGAGGCGAGCCTCGGTCCGGAGCATCCCCATGTCGCCGCCACTCTCGAAAATTTGGCGCTGTCCCTCGATGTTTCCCAAGATTCCGAAGCGCAGGCGAAGGCACTGACCTTCCACCAGCGAGCTCTGGACCTGCGCAAGAAGTCGCTCGGCGCAGACCATCCGCTCGTCGCGAGAAGTCATCGAAGCCTGGCAGAGGCGCAGGCGCGTAATGGGAAGAGTCGCGAGGCCCTCGATCATGCACTCCTGGGCGAGGAGATCTGGCGTGAGCACGTGCGATCCATGGCTCTCACGATGGTGGAGGAAGACTCGCTCCTCTACCGCGAGGCCCGCAGGCTCGTCTCGGCGCGCACTTCCGGGCTCGACGTCGCCCTTTCCGTCTTGCCAGGGCTGCCCGATGCTGGCTCGCTGCAGCGCGTTTTCGACAATGTGATTCGATCCCGAGCGCTGGTCCTGGACGCAATGGCGTCTCGCCAGCGAGGCCTCGGCGATCTGGCTTCCAGGGAGCCCCAGGAAACAGCCTGCCGGGCAGAGCTGCGCGAGGCTGCCATGCGTCTCTCGAACGTGAGGGTGCGAGGGCCGCGCGACGAGGCCCCGGACGCTTATCGCCGCCTCCTCGAATCTCTCCGAGCGAAGTACCATTCCGCCGAGCGGGCGCTTGCAGCGAAGAGCGTCCGGTTTCGGGAGAAGGTACAACAGGCTCCAATCGGCTTCGCTGAAGTGCTCGCGTCGCTCGCAGCGGGAAGCGCTCTCGTGAGCTACGTGCGCCAGGGAGACGGCAGGTACACCGCCTTTGTGCTCCGATCCGGAGAGAAGAGCGCTCAGGCACTGCATCTGGGACGCGGAGCAGAGATCGATGAGCTCGCGAAGGCCTGGATCGACGAGGCATCGCGAGGTGTCCTCGACTCGAGGCGATCGCAGGCCGATGCCGAGCTCCAGTGCCGGCGGCGGGGCGCTGCTCTGAAGCGGCTTGTCTGGGATCCGATTGCGGCTCACCTGGGCGGTGTGGGGCTTACGTTCCTCGTCCTGGACGGCGAGCTCGAGCTCGTGAGCTTCGCCGCACTGCCGTCCGGAGAGTCCGGCTACCTCGTCGAGACCGGTCCGGAGCTCGTCCGGCTCTCCGCGGAGCGCAACCTCATCAAGGGCAGAATCGCGCAGAGTTCCGGCAAGGGGTTCCTCGCCGTGGGTGGGGCAGCCTTTGACGCACCTCACGCAAAGCCAACAAACAACGAGCCGCGACCGGTCGAGATCGCAAGTGCCGGACAATTCCGGGCAATCGCGAGGGATTGTCTCGAATTCAGATCGACGCGCTTTGAGGAGCGGCCCGCCATGTTGGCCGAGGCGTTGGAGGCCGCTCGACTCTGGGAAGCACGGAGCGATATTACCGATCGTGCGCTCGTCTTGACGGGAGACATCGCCACGGAGGCCGCGTTCAAGGTTCTTGCCCCCGGCCGGCGTATCCTTCACCTGGCGACGCACGCGTTCTTCCTGGGCGGGAGCTGTGCAGAGCCCGCGCGGGGCACGCGGGGCATCACGCGTCTCAAGCAAGCGTCCACGGCCACGAGTGCTGCTGGCGACGAAGGGCTCCTCCACCTTTCCGGCCTCGCACTTGCTGGCGCGAATCAGCGAGGTGCTGTGAGCCTTGACGACGAGGATGGCATTCTGACTGCCGAAGAAGTCGTGGCGCTCGATCTTTCCTCGGCCGAGCTCGTCGTGCTCTCCGCCTGCGATACCGGCGTGGGACGGGTGGCCGCGGGCGAGGGAGTGCTCGGGCTACGCCGGGCCTTTCAGGTTGCGGGTGCTCACGCCATCGTCACGACCCTCTGGCCCGTCGACGACGAGGCGGCGAGGGCCTGGATGGGCTCTTTTTATGCTGCATTTTTCGCCCGGAATCTCGGCCCCGCCGAGTCCGTTGGCGAAGCCTCGCGGGAAGTCTTGCGGTCTCGCCGAGCGAGGGGCGAAAGCACGCACCCGTTTTACTGGGCTGCGTTCGTGGCAACGAGGCGTTAGGCAGTCCTGGAACGGGCAGGGGACTTTTTCCAGGGCCTTGATTCTTCAGAGATCTGCTTGCGTTTTCCCGATGCGCCTACGAACCTCGCTGGGGAGCGTGCGCTCATGTTGCTTCTTGCCTGGGTCAGAGGCCGCGAACGCCCGCGGTGCCCACGATGTGGCCGGGGGGGGGAATGGCTCGGCAGGTTGGCGAGGCAGCTTTGCATCCAGGAATAGGGACTATCCTCGGTTGGCCGGGGTATTACACTCGGCTCTTCCATGGCCTCTTCCAGCCCCATCGATCTCTTCGTTGAAAAACACCTGCGACTGCTCGAGCTTGAGCGGCAGGCCGAGGTGGAGGAGACCGCGAGGCTTCAGGTCTCGCTTCCCGCCCAGGAGCTGGAGCGGCGAGGCTTGAGCTTGCTTCGTCTGCGAGTGCAGGACGAGTTCACCGGCCTCGGCGGTCGTACGCTGCTCGAGCTCGAGCAGATTCAAGGCGGTGATCTGCCAGCGACCAGGATTCAACCCGGCGACCTCGTGCTCTTGCGCTCCTCGAAGGACTCCGGCCGTCCGGGAGCGGCACCGCTTCGGGCGGGCGATCCGACGGCTGTTGTCTTTCGCATCAAATCGCGGCGCATCACCGTGGCTTTCGACGAACTTCCTGAGGATCCGTTGAAGGAGCCTCTGCGGATCGATCGTGTTGCCAACGACATAACTTACAGGCGCCTTCGCGAGGCGCTCGAACGCCTTCGCGCGGGCAAGAAGGGGCCCTGCTCCCGGCTCCGGGAGGTGCTCTTTGGTATTCGCGAGCCTGACTTCGAGAAGCCGAAGCCTCTCGAAATCCTCAACGCCGACCTCGACACCTCGCAACAGGAAGCCGTGGCCTTCGCGCTCACGGCGCGTGACTTCGCGCTCATCCATGGACCGCCTGGCACCGGCAAGACCACGGCGGCTGTCGAGTTCGTTCGTCAAGCGGTCCGGCGGGGGGACCGTGTGCTCGCGTGCGCAGCCTCGAACGTGGCAGTCGACAACCTGGTCGAACGGCTTGCCCGGGCCAATGTGCGGGTCGTGCGGATCGGGCACCCCGCGCGACTCCTGCCGAGCGTCGTTGAGCATTCGCTGGATGCTCTCGTCGAAATTGCGAATGGGACCAGGGTTGCCGCACAGGTTCGCCGGGAGGTAGCACAGTGTCAGCGCAAGCTTCGCAGGACCGAATCCTTCGCGGAGCGGCGAGCACTGAGGGAGGACCTTCGCCGCCTCAGATCCGAGCTGCGCGAGATGGAGGATCGGACCATCCACGATGTTCTCGCCGCCGCAGAGGTGGTCCTGGCGACGCACACGGGGGCGGGGGACTCGGTCCTCGCCGGCTTCGAGTTCGATACCGTCGTAATTGACGAGGCCGCTCAGGCACTTGAGGCCTCGTGCTGGATTCCGCTGCTTCGAGGCCGCCGTGTCATTCTCGCTGGCGATCACTTGCAGCTTCCGCCCACGATCAAGTCTCCCGAGGCCGAGCGATCCGGCCTTGCGATCACACTCTTCGATCGCCTCGTCAAGAAACATGGTGACAGGGCCAAACGCATGCTCCGCACCCAGTATCGCATGAATACACGGATCATGGAGTGGCCGTCCAGGGAGCTCTACGACGGCCAACTCGAGGCTCACGCCACGGTCGCCGAGCACCTTCTCTGTGAGCTCGAAGGAGTGACCGAAACCGACGAGACTCGCTCTGCCCTCTGGATGATCGACACGGCCGGCTGCGGATTCGAGGAGGAGGTTGAAGTGGAGGGTGACTCGAAGCTCAACGAGGGTGAGGCCGACATTGTCGTTGCCCACCTCGAGCGCCTCTTCGCTGCGGGGGTGAAGCCGTCCTTGACAGCCGTGATCACCCCCTACAACGCGCAGGTCGACCGACTGCGAGCACGCCTCGAGACCGCCTATCCGGACCTCGAGATAGGAAGTGTCGATGGGTTCCAGGGCCGTGAGAAGGAAGCCATTGTCATCAGCCTTGTCCGATCCAACGAGCGGGGCGAGGTGGGGTTCGTCTCGGACGACCGCCGCACCAACGTGGCCATCACGAGAGCTCGCCGGCACCTGGCAATCGTGGGTGACAGTGCGACGATTAGCCGCCACGCGTTTCTCGCTCGACTCTTGGAGCATTGCCAATCCCGCGGCGAGTACCGGAGCGGCTGGGAGTACCGGTAAGGGCGGTCTCTCGGGCCTGGCCGGAGCCGGTATGTGGTGCGGGGTGTCTGGCGCCGAATTTCCTTCACCGGCCGACTTCTCCTGCGCCTCCATCGCGTTGGCAAGAGCCTGCGCGATCTGAGGGGCGATCCTGTCACCAGCAGTCCTGGCTTTCGTCAGGGTCTTCAAGGAAGCAGCGGCCTCGGCGACGCCAACAGCAGCGGCGACCTGAACCTATCCGCTGCGACATTCATCTTCGGCCGCCTGTTCCTGGGCGACGAAGCGCCGAATTGCAGGGAGGCAGCCGACGCGAATAACGACGGCTTGATCGACATCAGCGATGGAATCGCTGTCCTCGGGCACCTCTTCCTCGGCAGGGGCCCACCGCCCTCCGCTGGTCCCCCCGCCCGAGCAGTGCGGCTTCGATTCACACGCGCCCGGGTCGTCGGGAGATCTCGGCTGCAGCAGCTACCCGATCTGCGGCCTGTAGCAAGCTTGTAGGACGATCGAAGCGCTGCCCATGTCAGTGCCTCCCCGTCCATCGCTCAGTTTCGCGACGGGAAAATTCCTTGGAGCGCGATCACAAAATTTACTGCAAGAAAGGGCGGCATATTGTTAATGGGTTGAGATCCACCCGTGCTGACAGTCTCGACGGTGACAGCGACCTCGACTGCGTTCGCGGCCATCTCGGCGTCAGGCGAGCCGCGGTAACCTTGATCTCCCTCCGAGGAGCCGGACCAGACCATGCCGACGGGACTATCAACGGCGCCTGCCTGGCTGGAGCAGCGAGCGTGAGTCGTGGCTGTGGCCTTGGCGGCATGTGTGTGAGCCGGGAGTTGATTCACGCTCAGGGTATGCGTTTCCGTGCCCCCCGCTTCACCGAGTGTGTGACCGCTCCCCAGTCCTGGATGAATCGGAACTCGCCCCTGAAGATTTGGCAGGGCAAAGGTGGTTCGTCCGTCTCCGCCGTACGTGGTGCCGAGGAGGGCAAAAAGAGCCTGGTTTTGCGAGATCGGCAGGAGCTGCCCATCGCAAGTGGCCCAGCCACGAGGTGCGAAGTTGAATCCTACGATCATGATTTGGCCAATGAAGGGTTCCGACATGGTCCTGTCTCCCGGGTAAGCAGCGCGAGCACAAGTTTTCTAGTTGAAAACGGCCTCGAAGTGGACGTCGTCGCCTGGAGCTCCAACAGGCGCACAAAAAAGCTCGAAGGTCCCTAGTTCCGGATGGCTCAACTTGCAGGTCCCCCGGGGAAGGATTCCCGTCTCCCTCGTGACAAAGAGGAGCGAGAAGGGAATCTGACGCGGAAGATCTTTCGGCCGCCAGGGGTCCCTTCGAGAGGAACGAGCCTCCAGAAGCTCCGCATCGAAGGGCTCACCTGCTCCAGCCTGGACTCGAAATCTCTTGCCGACCTGGCTTGAAAGCTGCTCCAAGGTGGCGCGCTCGATGGAGAACACCACCTGCGCGAATCCATGTGCCCGGGGAGGCCCTTCTTCCCACGGCCCAGGGGCACTCCTGGCGGATCGCCCGAGGGCGAGAGAAACACCGAGTCCCGCGAGCCCCGCCGCTGTTGCAGCACACTTCAGGAGGAACTCGCGTCGACGGTATCTCAAGTCGCCAGTCATGGGATCAATCGATTCTTCCAACTGTTGCAGGCTCTCTTGCAGTGCGACGAAGGGCTCGGCGAGTTGCCGAAGCGGCCCTTCAATGAAACAGTCCAGGGCGATAAAAGTCAACGCGTTCCCCGCCGTGCCAGGGCGTCTTGAGCGGAGTCAGGGCGGTGGTCGGTCATCCCTTTTCGCAGCCACACGCGGGTACTTGCAATCTCAGTATCTTTCTGGGAGTCTTGCGAGTGCCATGTCGGCGTCAAGAAGGACAAGAACCTCTTTGTGCCCCCCCGAGAGAGCCTTGAGCGTCCGGAAGCTTGCGGGGCTGATGGCCTGCGCCTTGGTACTCGCCTGCTTCGTGACAGAGTTCTGGCGTCAAGGCGTTCTGGGCGCTATTCAGCCTGGCGATATTATCGTCATCGGGTTTCAGTCAGACCCAGACGACCAGTTCGCCTGGGTACCCCTGGTGAACCTGGAACCCGGCGCGGAGATCACTTTCAGCGACGCGGGCTGGTCAGCGGGCCGCCTGCGTGGCAGCCTCACCACGAGCGACGGCGGCCTCGTCTTTGAAGTTCCACCAGGTGGGCTTCCGGCAGGCAAGGTCCTTCGCGCGAAGTTCGAGGGTGGAATCGTCCCCTCCGGCTACCGGGCGGGACCCTCAGCCGTGGGGCCTTCCTTGAGGGCTGGAGCTTTTGGCGACCAACTCGCAATCTTCACCGGGACCGTGGACGCTCCAACCTTTATCTTTGCCTTGAACACCAACTCAACCGGCTGGGGCCTCGGCGCAACGCCCAATTATGCCACCGAATCGGAGCTCTACCCGGGCCTCGTTGGGGGTATGACTGCGGTAGCTGTTGGCGCGGGTCCAAACCCGGGGAATGAGTACGACAACAGTGTTTATATGGGACTCGCCTCGGGCACTCGAGACGAGATCCTGGCGGCCGTGGCCAACCCGTCGAACTGGAATTCGAGCAATGATCCTCTCCCGGACATCACGGGTGGCAGGGACGCAACTGGCTTCCAGATCACGCCGGTGGTCGGGTTTCGTCGTGGCGACTCCAATGACGACTCATTCCACGACATCTCGGACGCGACCAGGATTCTCGGCAGACTTTTCCTTGGCGCTGCTCCGTTCGCTTGCGACGATGCGGCCGATGCCAACGACGATGGCCAGCTTGACATCTCTGACGTGATCGCATTTCTGAGGTACCTCTTTTTGGGAACAGGCAGTGTGCCGCCGCCCCTTGACGCGTGTGGCCCAGACCCGACGGAAGACGCTCTGGGGTGCAATGGATCCATGAATTGTCGATAGCGCACTTGAATCTCAAGGACGTCAACGCCGATACTCTTACCGAACACCTTGGCCAGGTGTTTCGGCTCGGCACAGGGGGGGCAGAGGCCATTGAGCTTGAACTCGTCGAACTGAAGCAAGGACCCGAGGTGCCAGGGCTGGAGAGCTTCTCGCTCCTCTTTCTCGGTCCAGAGGTGCCCCTGCTTTCCCAGGGGATTTATGGCCTCTGGCGAGAAGTCTTGGGAAGACTTGAGCTATTTTTGGTTCCTCTCGGGCCTGACCGGGCAGGTCGACAGCGTTACGAGGCGATTATCCAGCACCTGAGGCTGTAGCGGGTCGTGCGCTTGCTGGATCAGCCCAACTTCGCGCCGCCGTTCTTGCCGCCATCAACGCCATCGAGAATCCCGCGCCACTCCATCTGGAGGTGCGTTTCCATGTCGCCCGTGACGACGAAGCCCAGTCGCTGGTAGAAGCGTACCGCACTCAGGTTACTTTTTGCCACACTGCCGCAAAGGGGGAGTCCTGACCTCATTGCTTGGTCCTGAAGCTCTTCGAGAAGTTTCGTGCCGATCCCCCGCCCCCGGTAAGTGGGGAGGATCGCGATATCGACGAGACGGACCTCCCCCTTCTCCCTCGCGACATGGAGTCGCCCGATCGGTTTGGCGTCCTCGAGGATGATTCGATCCTCCGAGTCAAGAAAGCGCGTAGCATGGCAGATCTGTTGAGCCGTGAACTGCTGTCGCAGGAAAGCCTCCTTCTGGCCCGCGTCCCAGCCCACGGAGCGCAATTCTTCTTCCCGGGTGCTCGAGTAGAGGGCGAAGAGAAAATGCGCATCGTCAGGAATCGCGAGTCGAGTGGAGGTGTTCATGGAAACAGGGAAGGGGGGCCCCACACAGGAAGGTCGATCGACTTCCCAACCCCACATCATTTTTTCTTGCGCAGCCTCTCTCTCGCTTCGTGCATGGCCTTCCGGGTTTCCGGCTCGAACCAGATGCGTAGGAACTCAGTGTCGAGCTCTTGAGTGCCAATACGAAACTCCGCCTCTGACCTCAGAAGCTGCTTCATGCGCGAATAGGCGGCCGTGGGCACTTGTGCGAGCTTCCTCGCGAGCGCCACCGAGTGATCCCGAAGCTCCTTCGGATCCGCCACGGCGTGCACGAGACCGGCCGACCTTGCTTCCTCGACCGGGTAGTTGCGCCCCGCCAGGAGTACGCGGCCGACCTCCCTGACTTCAACCTGCGAGCGTACGATCTCAAAGAGCGGCGCCGGCAGCGGCAACCCGACCTGCACCTCGTTCAGGCCGACGACGAAATCACCCTGCGCAGCGACGCGGTGCTCCGCCGCAAGCGCCAGGATCGCGCCACCGGCCACCGCGTGGCCGTTCAGGGCCGCCACGACCGGGAACGGCAGACGGAAAATACGCAGCAGGACTTTCACCAGCCTGGAGAGGAGCATTTCGACCCCAGCGTGGTCCAGCTCCAGCACCGCGATGAGGTCGAGGCCGGCGCTGAAGAATTTTCCATTGCCTCCGGTGATTACGAGGGCGCCTGGCGGCGATGATTCCAAGAGGTCCAGCGCACGCGACAAGGCCTCGAGCAGACCTGTGGAGAGCGCATTTGCTGGAGGATTGCGAAGCTCAAGGACGTGCACTCCATCCTCTGACGTGAGCAAGAGAGGCCCGCTCGCGATCAATTCTTGATTCACTTGGCCGCCTTCGGCTTTTCTTCGCCCTCGACCCCCTTCAGCCTGCGGATCTGCTCACGTTCCGGCGTAAGCGGCCTCAGAAAGGATGGACGGGGTCGAACTCGAACGTTGCGGAAGTCGACGTTGCCGTGGTCACCCTGAAGAAAGATTGGACCTGGAGCGTTGGGGTCTTCCGAGGCATCGTCCGCCGCCGCGAGCTGACTGCCTGTGCCTCCGTTTTTGTTTTCGGGGATCTCGACCGAGGCATGAATGAGCTCGCCGTTCAGCCGTACACCCGTGATCCTGAAGCCGCGGATCGTCGCATCGAGCACTTGCCACTCCCCGGGCCCCTTGCTGGCGTTCACGAGAGGCTCGCGCACGTTGTAAATCGCTCCCAGGTCCCCCATCCCGGGCTTCGTCCCCTTGCCCGGGGTGAGGCTAGTGATTTGAATCTCGTAGCGCCCCCGCAGGTAGACGCCACTGTTCGACTGGGGAGGCACCCGGAACTCAACGTGCAGCTCAAAATCCCAGAACTTCTGTCGCGAGATCAAGTCGGTTCCACGCGCGTCCTTCGCGATCTCGTTGCGAAGGATGAGCTCTCCGCCTTCTTCGATCACCTTCCAGAAGTTTCGCGCCGGTTCGTCGGGGTTGCGTACGCGCCACAGGGCGAACGGATCGGCCTTGTGCTTGCCCCGGGACGGCCGGCTGTCGAAGAGGTAGCTCCAGCCCTGCTTCTCCATGGTCTCGTGGTTCTTGGCCTTGCCATCCTCGACCGCCGGCTGCGCGGCGCCTGGGAGGTCGCGGCCTTCCCTCTTGAGGCGAGGGTATTCCTTCTCGACAGGTGCGGGGTCGCTCTCGGGCGCCTTCTTCTCTTCCTGCGCGGAGGCCCATGAGACGCAAAAACAGAGAACAACAGAGATTGCGAGGTCTTTCATCGCTCAAGCTCCTTGGGAATCGCGGAAAACAAGCCTCTTCACGTGAGTGAATTGGAGCATGGTACACTGCTCGACCTGATGGATTCACCCAGTTTCCTCCACGGGGCTCTCTGCGCGGTGATTGTGGGTTGTAGCGCGGGTCTTCTTGCCGCGGCCCCTCCGACGGCAACGAGCGTGGTCGCCCTGAAGCACCCGCGGCTTTTCGTTTCCCCGGGGGCTCTTCCAGCGCTCAGGGCTCGCGCGAAGGGTCCACTGAGCCAAATCTATCAGCAACACGTGAAACGTGATTCCGAAGCGCCTCTCGATGAAAAGCGGTTGCGGTTCACGCTTTCGAACTCGAACTTCCTGATCGCCAGGGCGCTGAGCCTGCTTGTCTGTTGGAAAGTGGAAGGGGAAGAATCCTACCGGCGCAAGGCGTTCACGCTGGCACGGGCGATCGCGGACGACGTGAAGGGCAAGACTCGGCGCGACACCCGTATTCGGCTTCAAACGCTTGCAATTCTTTACGACTGGCTCTTTGATGCGCTCACGGCGAAGGAACGCGTGGCCTTGCGGTCGTCCCTGGTCGAAGCCTATCGCAATGAGGCGGGGTCGATCGACTCCAACAACGAGGGGTTCGTGTCTGGCCATGCGCACTTCACAGTAGCGTCGCGCTTGATTGCAGCGCTTTCACTTTGCGACGGAAGCGGTGAGTTTGAGAGGGAGGTGGAGCGCTCGTCGGAGCGTTGGAGTCAGTTTGTCGCTGTCGCCCGCTGGGTGGCGATCGACGGTGGCCATCACCTGGGCTGGAGGTACGGACGCTCGTACGCCGCCCGGCTTGCCTGGGTCACCGAGGCGTTGACGACCGCCCTGGGAAAGGACCGTTTCGAGGCCGAGAAGGCCTGGCTCTCGCAGCTTGGCTATCACCTTGCCTATGGGTTGCGACCCGATTACACCTATCTCCGCTCGGGCGATACTCATCGCGGAATTCATGTGAACCTCGAGGAGGACCTGGTGCTCCTCGGAATCCTGAGTTCAAGGTACAAGGACTCCCATCTGGCCTGGTTTGCTCAGCGGATCGTCGAGTTTTGCGCAAAAAGCGGCGTGGTGCCCAGTGCCCAGTTCGTCTACGCGCTGCTCTTCAGTGATCCGTCCATTCCTTCGAGGCCTCCTGGAGATCTTCCCCCTGTGCGGGCGTTCGCACGGGCCGGCAACTACGTGATGCGAACTGGGTGGGATGAGAGCGACACCGTCGTGCTCTTTCGCGCCATGCCCTGGTATCACTTCAACCATGAGCACCGTGACTTCGGCAGTTTCCTGATCTATCACCGGGGAGGCCTCGCGATCCAGGGTGGACTTTACATGGGTGGAGACAACGACAGCCACTACGGCGGCTCGCACCTGCGCAACTACGCATGGCGGACCGTGGCCCACAACACGATCACGGTCTTTGACCCCACCGAGCGCTTCTGTGCACCCGCAGGAAAGGGCCACGAGCGCTGCGAGGGCGACAACCGCTGGTCGAACGACGGCGGGCAGAAGATTCGATCACCCTTCAATGATGACGTGCGCGTGCCATCTTTTCAGCCCAGAGATGTCGCGGAGATAGAGGACCCCCGCTTCGCGCAGGGCAAGGTGACCGCCCATGAGGACGCAGATGAGTTCACACTGATCGTCGCTGACGGCACGCAGGCCTACCGCGGAGACAAGGTGCGGCTCTTCGAGCGTCGTTTCCTCTTTCTGAAGCGAGCGAAGGGTTGGAAGCACCCCGTGGTGGTCATCTTCGACCGCGTCATCTCAAGAAAGCCAGAGCTCAAGAAAACCTGGAACCTGCACACGGTGCAGGTTCCCCAGCAGGAGGGGCGCGTGTTCATCGTCACCAATTCGACCCGGGTGCGCATGAGCGGGGACGTGCGAGAGAAGTCGGCCGATCACTGGAACCAGTACTCGGGCAAGCTCCACGTCGAGACGCTGCTCCCATCCGATGCAACGCTCCAATTCGTGGGCGGTGAAGGCAAGGAGTTCTGGGTCGACGGCGTGAATTACCCGGCGAGGGTGCGCGACATCGACCGGATCGTCGAGCCAGGAATTGGCCGGATCGAGGTGAGTCCGAACCACCCGAATACCGAGGATTTTTTCCTGCACGTTCTTTCACCCACGGAGCTTGGTGATGCGACCCGGCGCCCCGAGGGCCGCCGACTCGAGGCTCATGGTGCGATCGCCGCACGCGTCAGCGATTGGGCCATTGTGTTGGCCGGCCTTGTGGAGCCGCAGGCTGAAATCACCTACGACGCCGGTGAGGCCGCCATTTCCGGTTCAACACGCCATCTGATCACAGGCCTCCCACCGTCGCGAAAGTGGTCAGCCTCGGGTGGAGGTGCTTCTCAAGAGGTCCAGAGCTCCAGACAGGGAATCATTTTCTTCACGACTTCGTCGGGCGGGAAGTTCGTGGTGAAGACACGTTAACCCGGACTCAGTTCGCACCCTTCAAGAGACTTCAAGGGGCATGGCGGCCCGCACATCACGTCAGCGCGAGTGGCGCCCGGCCCAAGCGCAGCGCGAAGTTGTTCAACGGACTGAGTACCGCCCACCGCAGGTTAGACGGCGATCCAGCCTGAAACGCGAAAGTCGAGCTGAGTTCAGGTTCGTTCCAGTTCTTCGCGAACGGCAGCGAGATCGTCCCTCAGGGCGGCATCACGCACGCGCTTGAGGCGAACTAACCTTCGGTGCCACACCCAGGTTCGATCACCGGGATTGGGCGGGCTGCGACGTGTTGAGTAGCCTTCGAGGAAGTGCTCGAATGCTTGCTTGTCGTCCGACAGAACGTCTGCCTCGATCGACGCCAGTTCGCTCAAGGCGAGGCCGTATTTCACACGTTCAAGGTCAATGAGGAAGCATTCGGTCCCGGGTGAGATCAACACGTTGGTCGGGGTGACGCGGTTATGGCAGAGCTCCCAGTGATCTGGCGTTGGCGGCCGACTGTTCTGGATCTCTCGAGCCAGGCGCTCGAGCTGGCTGCCAAGATCGGGAGGCATGCTACCGGAGGCATCCAACCGTAGTTCCTGTGCCCAACGGACCCATTCGGCGATCATGTCCCCCGTTCGCGGCCTGTGCGGCTTGCCCCAGCGGGCGCTCGTAACCTGATGGACTTCCGCGTAGGCAAGACCCATGGAAGCGAGCTGGGCTCGAGAAAGGCTGGTGCTTGCGGGTTGTCCAACGATGAACTGCTCCGTGAATGCGGACCAACCCCATCGCCAGCGGGTCAGGAGACTCGAATCAAAGTGGACCAGGCGTGGCGCCGGAAGCAGGTGCTTTCTGAAAAGCTCATGGGCCTGAGCCAGCCAGGTGGTGTCGTCCCGGGAGGCGACACACCTGAGGACGAGGCGCTCCCCGGGCTCGATCGTTACGAAGTAGGTGAGGGACCGAAGTCCATCGGAAGGCATGTCGACTTGAAAGCTCGACCTTTCCAGGCCCAGGGCGGGAAGCAGCTTGGCCTTGACGTACTTCTCGGCTGCTTCGCGTCCTCGCAGCCTGCGAGCTGCGATTTCATGCTTGCGCTGGATGTCATCCACGCCTGCATGGTCTCAAACCCTGTCGACTTTTTCCATGGAGCTCCCGGAATGGATTGCCAGCAACTGCATCTAAATAGTCCGGCACGATTCCGAGTGGCGCCTCGCCGGTTCTTTTTCGCGCTGGCTTTGTCGCTTGGCCTCTGCGATCCTTCCAGGATCGCGGTCGGCCTTCGCTTCGCGCCATCGCGGAAAACTCCTCGGCGAATGCTGAACACTCCGAATCGTGCCGGGCTATGTAGGGGTCATGGTCAACGCAAACCTCCTCGAGACCAGGCCCCGTGCTCGCCAAGGAAGACGAGCCAGCCCGGCGATGATGACCGGGAGTGTCTCCCATTCCCCGGCATTTAGCCGTGGCGTCACTCCCAACGCAGAGCTAACTTGACTGCATGATTCCGCTACGTGACAGTATCCCCTCCCGCAGAAGGCCGATCGTGAACTACGCGATCCTCGCCTTCACTTCGGTGGTTTTTGTGCTCCAGCTAAACGAGGGCGGTGACCGTGACCGGATCGTCGAGGGCTACGGAATGATTCCAGTTCGTGTCTTCCACCCGGAGGCACGGATTCTTGTACCGGAACGAGTCGTGGAACGCGGCCTCTTCGGCATGAGAGCACGCGAAGTCAACCGCGAGCTAGGGGAGTCGGCGGTTCCATCCTGGCTAACTCTGCTCACCTGCATCCTCCTGCACGGTGGCTGGATGCATTTCCTGGGCAATATGTGGACTCTGTATATCTTTGGCGACAACGTCGAGGACCGCTTTGGACACCTGGGTTATCTACTCTTCTACGTTGCCAGCGGCGTTGCCGCGAGCATCGCGCACCTCTTCGCCAACCCGGCCTCGGGGATACCAACGATTGGGGCAAGCGGAGCCATCGCGGGTGTGATGGGAGCCTACATGTTCCTGTATCCGAGGGCAAAGGTGCTGACGCTCGTGCCGATCTTCGTGTTCCTGGAGATCATGGTGCTGCCAGCGCCTGTCTTTCTCGGGCTCTGGTTTGTGCTTCAATTCTTTCAGGGAACGCTCTCCATCACCTCGACTGAGACCGGAGGCGTTGCGTGGTGGGCTCACATCGGGGGTTTCGCGTTTGGCTTTGTGATCGCATACTTCCTTTGGAATCGAGGCATCTTGAATCCCAGGGTGGAGGTCATCCGAGCGAACATGGATCGCCCCGGAGCTCGTCATGATCGATCGACGAGGTGGGACTGAGGTCTCCGCGACCTGCCCCATCGTGGCCCCGGCAAGTTTGAGCCCAAGCTTTGTTGAGCGACTGGCCGGGTGAAATGGTATATCCTGCTGTGCGAACTGGCAGTTTATCCCCGAGTTTGAAGCACCTGATTCCATTGAGGATCCCATGTACATCGTGACCGTTCAGCTACACGTCAAGGCCGACAAGGTCGAGCAGTTCCTCAAGCACACACTTCACAATGCCGAAAACGCTCGCAAGGAGCCGGGCTGCCTTCGCTTCGACGTGCTCCGGCACGAGTCCGAGCCCACGAAGTTTGCGTTCTACGAGGTCTACAAAATGCCCACCGACCTCAAGGCGCACCAGGAGACCCAGCATTACAAGCAGTGGAGGGACAACGTCCCCGACTTGCTGGCCGAGCCTCGGGTGGCGACGCGGTACAGGAACGTCTCCCCTGAAGATCGCGAGTGGTGAAGGGCCCCGAGATCTCGAGCCACTATTGGCCCACCCAACAGCCTTTCAGCTTGGGCCGTGAGGCAGTGTGGCAGCCCGTTGACTTCTCTGCGGTCTTCGAATAACCCGCAAGTTTTGTGTCAAGTCCGATCCCCTTCCAGGAGCCTCGTTCCATGGTTTCACAGCCTTCCCCGTCCATGACCGGCCCCGATGGCCAGCCAGTTGACCTCATGAAGGAGGTCATCTCGCTCTCGAAGCAGCGCGGCTTCGTCTTTCAATCGAGCGAGATCTACGGGGGCCTCAAGAGTTGCTATGACTACGGCCCCCTGGGCGTGGAGCTGAAGCGCAACATCATGAATGAGTGGTGGCGAGCCATGGTGCACGAGCGCGAGAACGTGGTCGGTCTCGACGCCTCGATCATCATGCATCCCCGCGTCTGGGAGGCTTCGGGTCATCTTTCGAGCTTCTCCGATCCCCTCGTCGATTGCCGCAATTGCAAGGAGCGCTTCCGCGGTGACAAGGCCCCACGGGCTGCCATGAGTGCGGAGGTGGAGTATCCGGAAGGCGGCAAGAAAAAAGGCAAAATGCTCAAGGGGCTGGTTGACGAGCGCGGTTACGTTTGCCCCAACTGCGGCTCCCCGGACCTCTCGCCCGAGCGCAATTTCAATCTGATGTTCCGCACGAGCCTTGGATCCGTGGATCCGATGCAGGAGGTGGCCGCTGTGCTGGCCGGGAAGAGCCTCACGGCCGAGGAAATCCGCAAGATCCTCGACGAGAAGGTGAAGGAAACCGCCGTTTACCTCAGGCCGGAGACGGCGCAGGCCATGTTCGTCCAGTTCCAGAACGTTCAGCAGTCGCTCGCTCTCAAGATTCCCTTCGGGATCGCCCAGATGGGCAAGTCATTCCGAAACGAGGTCACTGTCGAGCACTTCATCTTCCGCTCTTGCGAGTTCGAGCAAATGGAGATGGAGTACTTTGTCGAGCCTGGCAAGCAGAAGGAGGCGCTCGAGTACTGGAAGAACGAGCGTCTCTGGTGGTACCAAAGCTACGCGAATGAACGTTCCAAGTTCCGCCTCAGACAGCATGGCCCGAAGGAGCTCGCTCACTATGCCGACGACTGCTACGACGTCGAGTACGACTACCCCTGGGGCTGGGGCGAGCTTGAGGGCATCGCGAGTCGTACCGACTATGACCTGAAGAAGCACTCCGAGTTCTCCGGCGCCCATCTCAACTACTTTGACCAGGAGAAAACGGACCCCACGACTGGCAAGAAGGGCTGGCGGTTCACGCCCTACGTGATCGAGCCGGCAGCCGGCGCCACGCGCGCAACGCTCATGTTCTTGATAGACGCCTTTGCGTACGACAGCCCTCGACCGGACGCCGATGGAAACGTGAAGCTACGGCGCGTGCTGAAGTTGCACCCTCGCCTCGCTCCCTACAAGGTGGCGGTGCTTCCCCTTGTGAAGAAGGAGGGGATGCCAGAGCTCGCCCGCGAGCTCGTCCAGCAGTTCTTCCGGGAGGGCATTAACGCAAAATACGACGAACAGCACGCGATCGGCAAGCGTTACGCCCGCCACGACGAGGTTGGTACGCCGTATTGCCTGACGGTGGACGGCGACTCGATCAAGGAGGGTACTGTCACCATTCGCGATCGCGATACAACGCAGCAGGAGCGTATCAAGATCGACGAAGCGCTTCTTCTCGTCCGCAAGCGGCTCGAAAAGGTGTAAGCTCATTATGTCCCTCGCGGCCATGACTGGGGCATCCTGACCAACGCTCACGCACCATCGGTGCCGGAGGGCGCGAAGCGCGAACTGGAGGGGACGCAGCCAGGCGCCCGGTAGAGAGGAGGTCTTTCTCCCCCGCGAGAAGTATGGCAGGCCATCGGAAAAGTCCCTTCCGCAAACTTGTTCGAAGTACTGAAGACTTTCAGGCGAGCCGCGTTGGCTTTTGCTTCTTGATGTTGGTTCGTTGCCCTTGTCCTCCCCATCCGCTATAAATTCCGCTCATGCTGCAGATTTCTAGCGAGTTTCGGCCAGCGCTCGAGACCTACCAGGGCCCCCTGGACCTGCTCCTTTACTTGATTCAGCGCGACGAGGTGGACATTTTCGACATCCCGATAGTGCGGATCGTGCAGCAGTACCAACTTCACATCGAGGTGCTGAAGCAGCTTGATCCAAACGCCTGCGGCGAGTTTCTTGTCGTCGCTGCCCACCTGATGGAGATCAAGTCGAAACTGCTTCTCCCGAAGGAAGTGTTGCCCGAGGGCGAAGAGATGGAGGACCCGCGCATTGAGCTCGTGCGCCAGCTCCTCGAGTACAAGAAGTACAAGGAGCGCGCCATGCTCCTCGAGAATCGTCTCGAGGAGCGGCGCCGCCGGTACGAACGGCCACGGATCGGCCTCGGCGACGAGGTGATTGAAACCGAAGGCGCGGTGCATCTCGGCAACCTCACGGTCTGGAATCTCTTCACCGCCTTCCACAAGATCCAGCTGGCCCTTGGAGCCCGTGAGCCTCACCGGGTGGTCATGAAGGACCGGCCGCTGGAGGAGTACGTCGCGAGCGTCGAGAGCTTTTTGGGCCGCTTCGAGAGCCGCACCGCTCCCTTCGATGACCTTTTTGGTGACGCGTGGAATCGCTACGAGGCGATTGCCTATCTGCTTGCGATCCTCGAATTGGCGAAGGAACGACGCCTGAGCTTTCACCAGGAAGTGCTTTTCGGTCCGATAAGCGTTCGCCTCCACACTGAGGAGGAGGTGAGATGTTTGCTTGCACGAGCCGCCGAGCATCGTGCTCACGAGGTTGAGCCCGCCGTGAAGCTCCTCCTCGAGGGCGAGGGCATGGCAGTGGCTTCAGAGCCATTCCCCGAGGAGCTCGATGACGATCCCGAGTCGAAAGAGATCGAGCGGATTAGAAAGCTTGCTGAGATGCCGCGGATTGCCGGCTCCGAGGAGCTTCCTTCGCGCGCAGCACGCAAAGATGATGGCGGATCTGCGGACTTGACCCTCTCGTGAAGATTGTATTTTTCGGCTCGGGCCCCTTCGCGCTACCCGCACTCGAGCTTCTCGGCAAGGGCCCGTTTGGGCACGAGCTGGTGCGAGTGGTCTCGCGGCCCGACCGCCCGCAGCGCCGCGGTCGTCAAGTCGTGCCCATGCCCGTGCGCGCCAGGGCGATCGAGCTTGGCCTCCCCTGCGACGCTCCCGAGTCGGCGAACGACCCCACGTTTCTTGACTCCCTGGCTACTCTCGCACCGGATATTTTTCTTGTCGCTGATTACGGCGAGATGCTGCGCAAGCAGTTGCGAGCGCTTCCAGGGATCGGGGTCTTCAACCTTCATGGCTCACTGTTGCCGAGGTGGCGTGGCGCTGCTCCCATTGTCCACTCGATACTGGCCGGTGATACCGAGACGGGCGTCACACTCTTCCGGATCGAGAAGGGGCTCGATTCGGGACCCATTGTCGACGCGGCGCGGGTCGAAATTGGCGACCGTGAGACTGCGGGCGAGCTCGAGGCTCGACTCGCACGGATAGCTGCCGGACTCCTCGAACGCAACCTTGTCGCTTTCAGCGAGGGCACGTTTCGAGAAACGCCGCAGGAGGAAGCCATTGCCACGCACGCTCCCAAGGTTGAGAAGGCCGATGCGGCCATCTCGTGGGCGACGCCAGCCCTTGACATCGCAAACCGCGTGCGAGCGTTGAACCCGTGGCCAGGGGCCTTCAGTTTCTTGGGTCCTGAGCGTACAACACTCCTCCGGGCGAGGGCGGTGGAGGTTCTCGAGCCAGGCAACATGGCCCCCGGTACGATCGAGAGCGTGCGAAAAGATGGATTTCGGGTACGATGCGGCAGGGGAGCGATCGAGGTGCTCCAACTCCAGCGTGAGGGCAAGGCGCTACTCGACGCCGCAGCGTACTTGCGAGGCAAGGCGCTCAAGGCAGGCGACCGTTTCTCCTCGACCCCAATACCTCAACCAACACCACATTCCGGCGCGCACTGAGCTGCGCCGTGGAAAGCATGCATGAAGAAGAAGCCCAAGCGGCCTTCGCCACAACGTGGCGCCCGCGCTCCCGCGTCGAAAGCGGCCATCCAATCGAGCCTCGGAGTCCGACGGGCAGCCATTGCCGCTCTCATCGAGACGGTGGAGACAGGGCGATACATCGACGAGACCTTGTCCTCTCGCCTTCCTGGCATTGATTCCAGGGACAGAAGGCTCCTTCAGGAGATCGGCTATGGCGTTCTGCGCCATCTGAACACGCTCGATCAACTGATCAATTTTCACTTGCGTCTGACCGTCGATCGTCAGAAGCCGGCGGTCATGTGGGCATTGCGCACGGGTGCCTACCAGATCGTTTATCTGAGCCGAGTCCCCGATCATGCGGCCGTCAACCAGACCGTCGAAGCCCTGAAGTCGTTTCCCGACACGGACGGGAAGGCCCCCGGTTTCGTGAATGCAGTCCTTCACAAGCTCGCAAGGGCGGTCCGACGCAAGACGGAGGATGAGCCGATCGACCCCGATGACCCGACAGTGATACCGATTCGCGATGGTTACTGTCATTTCGATCGCCCCTTCCTCAAGCTCATCCGCCTCGACCGCGCTGCTCACCTCTCGCTCAAGTATTCGATGCCGCAGTGGATCATCTCACGTTGGGTCGAGCGTTTTGGCGAGGAGGAGACGAAGCGCCTGTGCGAGGCGCAAAATCGAACGCCGTCGGTCACGGCCCGAGTGATGCGAAACGCACCCTCGCGGGACGCGGTGCTCGAGGCCTTGAAGGCCGAGGGGCTCGAGGCTGGTCCGGGATCGCTCGATGACTCCATCGTGTTCACAGAAGCTGCCGGTCTTGAAGGCTCCAAGACGCTGGCGAATGGCTGGATTCAGGTGCAGGACGAGACCGCGATACGCATCGGATGGGTGCTGCACCCACCAGCGGGGGCGCGTGTGCTGGATCTCTGCGCCGCCCCGGGCGGGAAGGCTCTCCAGTTGCTCGAGCAAGTTGGTCCGACTGGACACGTGACGGCGGCGGACCAAAGTGAGGAGAAGCTCGAGCTTGTGCGGCGAAACCTCTCTCGGGCAGGAGGGAACTTCACGACGGTGCTCGTGCCCGAGGATCCGGACGCCATCGCGCTCTCAGGGACATTCACGCACGTGCTGGTCGACGCCCCCTGCTCAAACTCTGGTGTCTTCGCGAGGCGTCCCGAGGCTCGCTGGCGTGTAAGGGCAGCAGACCTCAAGTCACTCTCGAATCTCCAGTCGAAGCTCTTCGAGGCGGGCCTCCGTCACCTCGCCCCAGGCGGACGGATTGTCTACGCGACCTGCTCGGTCGAGCCCGAGGAGAACGAAAACGTAATCGCCAGAGCTTTCGCTCTTCATTCCAGTCTGACCGAACTCGACACGAAGCTCTTTCTGCCGCACCGCACCCGCGGCGACGGTGGGTTTTACAGCCTGTTGCTGCTTTCGCGAACGTGATAACCGAGTCAAGGAGCTTGCCGTTGCGGGTCAGTTCCCTTACGCTCAAGGCCTCGGTCTCGACCCCGGCAACAGCCTTCGAGAGAGCTTTACCACGATGCATGAGCACCCAATTCTCCGCAAAATTTCCCGCCGCAAGCTTATCAAGAATGCCACCGGAGCCCTGGCTGGGATCACGGCGGCCTCGTACTCCAGAGTTTTTGGTGCTGCCGAAAGGTTGCGCCTGGCCTTGATCGGCTGCGGGGGTCGAGGGCAGCAAGTGATGGGAGTGTTTCAGTTGCGCGACCTGGCCGAGGTTGTGGGGCTCTGTGACGTCTTTGAGGACCATGTCCAGATGGCCAAGGAGAAGGCGCCCGCGGCGCTGGCACACAAGGACCATCGAGAAGTGTTGGAGCGGAAGGATGTCGATGCCGTCCTGATCGCCACTCCGGATCACTGGCACGCGCAGATTGCCATCGATGCGCTCAACGCCAAGAAGCACGTCTATGTCGAGAAACCACTCACCTTGAAGATTGAGGAGGGCCCCGAGATCGTGAAGGCGGCCCGTGTAAATGGCCGTATTTGCCAGGTGGGCATGCAGCAGCGATCGGGGAAGCACTATATTCAGGCAAAAGAGGAGTATGTCGCCGCCGGGAAACTCGGCAAGGTGATGCTGGCCCGTACGTGGTGGCACGGCAATACATACCACCTCCGTAGGGCCCCGGAGAATCTGCAGAAACAACCCTCCAATCTCGACTGGGCGAGGTTCCTCGGTCCGTTGAAGTGGCGTGAGTATGATCCGCAGCAGTTCTTCAACTGGCGCGCTTACCTTGATTTCGGTGGCGGTCAGGTGACGGATCTCTTCACGCATTGGGTCGACGTTGTGCACATGCTTCTTGGCAAGGAGATCCCCTCATCCGCGGTCGCGGCCGGTGGAATCTACCACTACAAGGACGGCCGAACGGCACCCGACACGATCAACGTGCTGCTCGAGTACCCGGACGAGTTCACCGTGAGCTTTGAGTCAACCCTTGCCCCTGGCATCAAGGGTGAAGCGGTGGAGCTTTGCGGCACGGAAGGGAAGCTCTTCATCGATCGGAGTCGGTTTGAATTTCAGCCAGCCGGGCGAGGCGCAAAGCCGATTGTCGTCGAGGCGCACAGGCTTGAGCGGGACCAATTGACAGTGGATCACGTGTCGAACTTCCTCGACTGCGTTCGCTCCGGCAAGCTTCCCAATGGCGATGTCCTGGTGGGTCATCGCTCGGCGCAGGCGTCTCACCTCGGTAATATCGCGTACATGGAGAAGCGAAGGCTTCGCTTCGACACGGTCCGGGAAGTAATCCTCCCGGGCTAGACTCTGCTCGGTCGGAGTGATCGCGGAGTTCGAGCAACGCTGCAGACGGCCGATGGACCCTTTGCGACGCTGCCGGGCGGACTTGATGGGCGGTCCTTTCTCAGGAAGGAGCCTGTGCTGCCCGGTTGGCTGGCCTGGCCGTGAGGATCTCTTCGTACATCTGCTCGAGTCGTTGGGTGTAGGCTTCAAGCGTAAACTGCTCCTCTACCCTTCTTCTTCCCTGAGTACCCATGGCCTTGAGAAGCTCGGGAGCAGCTGTCAACTCGCAGATCACTCGGGCCAGGGCATCAACGTCTCCCACGGGCACCCATCGGCCAGTTCGGCCGTCCTCGATCACCTCATCCACGCCCGGAATATTGTAGGCGACGATGGGTTTTGCGCATGCAGAGGCCTCGATGAGTGAAAGGGGCATGCCTTCCGCATAGGAGGGTAACACGACCAGATCAGTTGCCCGGAGCACATCGTGCACATCGCTCCGGAAACCCAGGAATTTTACACTGGCTGCGATTCCGAGCTCCTCGGCCATCGACTTCATCCTTCGTTCGTATTCGCCGCGCAGAAGAATGTCCTCGCCGACGATCAGGAAGACGGCAGACGGTAACTTTGCAAGCACCAGTCTTGCAGCCTTGAGGAGGTCAGCGTGCCCCTTTCGCACGCTGACCTGGCCGCAGAGCGTGATGATGGGACCCTTGCCCCCAATGCCAAGTTCGCCAATGAGCGCCGGGGGTGGGGGGCCGGGGCTGAATCGCTTCGTATCGGCGAAGTTGACCAGGACGCGTAGTGGAACACGAGGATAGGATGCCTCCAGAAGGGGCCTGTAGCTCTGGGCGACGCTCTCCGAGCAGGCGATCACGAAGTGCGGCTCCACCCGGAAGGTGTAGCCAAGTTCACCGTCCAACTTTTCAGCAGGAAAATGTAGATGGCAGATTCGTTTCGCGCAGGAGAGCTTCGAGACAAGCGAGGGCACCCTGTAGCTGAGGGGGCTCTGGGCGTGCAAGATCCGGAAGCGCTTGTTGCTCGTTTTCCAGGCATAGGCCGCTGCCGCCGCGAATTGCGAGAGCCTTGAGCCGGTCGTCACGCAGGTCAGGACATCTTCGACGATGTAAGGAACCTCGCGATCTCGCAGCTCGGTTTCCATGGGACCCTCGACCGGCAGAAGAGACCACGGCTCAAACCGCTTCCGGTTGAGCTTCTCGAAGAGCCCCAGAAGCACGCGATTGCCTCCGCCGATGAGGACGGAGTTGTGAACGAAGAGTACGCGGACTGGATTGGCCATACGATTCCTGGAAGCTTCGCGGTCTCTAACTCGTGCCGTTCGGGCAGGAGACGACGCACAACTTCACTCGTGAACGTCGCCTCGGCTTTCCGGAGTCTGCCGATACCCCGGGAAGGCCCTCCGTGGCAGGGGAGATTAGCACGGCTCCATTGGGGGTGCAACCAGGCCTGCCGAGAAGACCTGGCCGACTCTAGGGTTGTAGGCGGCCTAGCGATCCAGGACAAT
>SXGR01457390.1_pt1 | contig 35047 bp, 33 predicted proteins | sample 3174711 | NCBI WGS metagenome assembly SXGR01 (sample SAMN11356860, study PRJNA531348) | freshwater metagenome | isolation source: freshwater sample F1-60 | place: China: Fuxian Lake, Yuxi | collected 2017-12-25 | reverse complement strand
GTGTGATGCGCTTCAAAAGCTTCCGCGCCAGGAGCTGCAGAATCTTCCGCGCCAGGAGCTGCAGAATCTTCCGCGCCAGGAGCTGCAGAATCCCCCCAAATCCCCATAAATCCCCTCAGCATGAAGTGGTTTTTTTTGGCTCTGATTTGGCTCTACCAGCGGTTGTTGTCGCCTTTGCTTCCAGCGTCTTGTCGCTACCACCCTACTTGTTCGGCTTATGGGATGGAGGCCATTCGACGGCATGGTGCTTTAAAGGGCGGGTGGCTTACGCTCAAGCGGATCGGACGATGTCACCCCTGGGGCGGCCACGGCCACGACCCGGTACCTTAAGCTGCACAACTCCCGCTCAGCTTTTCAAGGAATATCATGTCCGGGGGGAAATAAATAGGTCGGGCCTGCGTATTTTTGAGGTTGTTTTATTTATATCGCCAAAAGGCGCGAAAGGCTTCTACGGCGATTGTTCATTCGAATCAATTTGATAACTGTTGACTTATATGCCCATCATTCCATCGAATCATAATCCGCTATCGAATCATAATCCGCTGTCGAACCATAATCCGCTGTCGAACCATAATCCGCATTCGGACTTGAGTTCGGATCAAGCGGGGCCGAAGTCCGAAAGCAACACCTTTCAAGAGCCTGTCGACATCAATCAAACCCAGAGCAAATCGCATACCATTTGGACTGCTGCACGACAGAAGATGCATCGATTCTTGTGGGTGCTCCTGACAGGCAGTGTACTGCTGGGCGCCACGGCCGCTGGCGACCAGTATTTCGAACTGTCTAAGAACATGGAGATTTTTGCAACGCTCTACCGTGAGGTCAACACCTATTATGTAGACGATATCGACCCGGCCAAGTTCATACGCACGGGCATCGACGCCATGCTGAAGAGCCTCGACCCCTATACCAACTACATACCGGAATCGGAAATTGAGAGTTTCCGGTTGATGACCACCGGACAATATGGTGGAATTGGCGCTTTGATATCCAAGCAAGAGGATTATGTGGTGATTGCCGATCCCTACGAGGGCATGCCGGCGCAACGGGCCGATATAAGAGCGGGTGACATCCTGCTGGAGGTGGACGGACAAAGCGTGAAAGGCCGCAACACGGATGATGTGAGTAAACTACTCAAAGGACAAGCCAAAACGGAGGTGACGGTTCTCGTCCGCCGTGAAGGTGAAAGTAAGCCACTGGAGAAGAAGGTAATGCGCGAGGAAATTAAGATTTCCAGCGTCAGTTACAGTGGAATGCTCGATAAAAACACAGGATATATTAACCTAAGTGGCTTCCGTACGGGGGCAGGCGAGGAAGTGAAGCAGGCCCTGCAAGATCTCAAGAAGGAAGGAATGACCCAGTTGGTGTTTGATATGCGTGGTAATCCTGGCGGTTCCTTGGATGAAGCCGTGCGCATCTCTGGAATGTTCATTACGCGGGGCAGCTTGGTGGTACGCACCAAAGGCAAGGTGAAAGAGTGGGAGAAGGACTACAACTCCTATTACAACCCTGAAGATACGACCATGCCGATTGTGGTGTTGATCGATGGGTCGAGTGCCTCTGCCTCGGAGATTGTTTCGGGAACCATTCAAGACTACGACCGCGGGGTGGTGGTCGGTCAAAAATCATTCGGAAAAGGACTCGTGCAAACGGTCAAAAACCTCAACTACAACACACAGGTGAAGGTCACCACCGCGAAATATTACATCCCCAGTGGTCGTTGCATTCAGGCGGTCGATTATGTAGGAAAGGACAGCCTCAACCGTCCTGTTAAAACCCCTGAGTCGTCGCGCGTTGCGTTCAAAACCCGCAATGGGCGGGTGGTCTACGATGCCGGTGGGGTTAGTCCAGACTTCGCTGTGGAGCCTGCCAAAATGAGCAACATTACGGCCGTTTTGATTGGTAAGCGAAATATTTTTGATTTTGCAACGCGCTACCGCAGCCGCCACGAACAATTGCCGGCCTCACCCGATGAATTTGAAGTGAGTGACGCGTTGTTTGCAGAGTTCTTGTCTTATCTGCGCGATAAAGACTATTCCTACACCACGGAAAGTGAGAAGGCGTTGGAGGATTTCAAGGAAAAGGCCGTTAAGGAACAGTACTTCGACCAGGTTCAGTCGCACTACGATGCACTGATGGCGGAGAAGAAGAAAAGCAAGGAACAGGATCTCGAGCGCCACAAAGCTGAAATCAAGTACTTCCTCGCACAGGAATTGGTTTCTCGCTACCATTTCCAAAAAGGTCGCTTGCGTTCCGCATTTCGGATGGATGAGGAGCTCGTAGAAGCGCGGAAGTTACTGAATGATAAAGAACGCTACCAAAAACTGTTGCAGCCCTAAGCTGACTCGTTTCCATTCCATGTTCCATTAATTGTTTTGTGTGTGCATTGGCTTCAGTTCGAGAACCTTCAATTGCTCGGCGCAGGACTTCTGAGTGGTTTTTTGGGTGGCTTCCTGGGTGTCGGTGGTGGTATCGTTTTCGTGCCCTTGCTCACGGCTTGGTTTGCTTTACACGGAGCACAGCTGGTAGTGGCTGCTTCAGACGGCTCGTTGGGCAGCTCCTCTGTCGATGGCGTATTGTGGGTGATTGCCAATTCCCTATTTCTCACGCTAATTTCGGCCCTTTCAGGCAGTTGGAAGCAATGCCGAATGGGCAATTTTCATCTGCGGGAGGTACTTTTGGTGGGCATACCGGGCGGGTTGAGTGGGTTGTTGACCTCTGCCCTGATAGCCCGGCCGGGTATGTATGACCGTCGAAGTTTTGCCTTGTTTTTTTCATTGCTGATGGTGCCGCTTTTGTGGCGGGTCCTTCGATCGGGTGGGTCTGATGGGGCAAAAGAGGATGCTGGGCGCGTTGCTGCCCGTCCACTTTGGCTTTCGGGCTTGGCCAGTGGGGTGGTTTCGGCTTTGAGTGGGCTTGGCGGGGGTATTGTGGTGGTGCCGGTTTTATCGGGTATTTTGAAAATTTCCCTCAGTAAAACTGCTTCCATCAGTTTGGGGTCGATTGTGCTGATGTCTGTATTTCACAGTCTTTGGTATGCCTTAGCCTTTCCTTCGGCATCCCTTCAAGGGGGTTTGGGGATGCTCTATCCGCCTGTGCTTTTGCCGCATGTGGTGGGTATACTGCTGGCCGCCCCGTGGGGTGTTCAGCTGCACCAATCTTCACCGCGTTGGGCCATCAAGCTCTGCATGCTGCTGGTTTTTTCATTGGCTATTCTTCAACTCAATTTTCGTCTCCTTGGATAAATTTTACCGATTCTCTTTTATTTTTTGCATCGGCTCTGTGGTGTTCAGTTTTAGAGCCTCCGCCCAAATGCAGGTCGATGCCTTGGCTGATCGACTTCGTTTGCATGTCTATGCTTTGTCCGACGACAGTATGGCGGGTCGGCAGACCGGATCCGCTGAGGAACATAAAGCCGCGCAACACATAATAGGGGCATTCAGTGAGCTGAAATTGAGGCCCGCAGGTGAGCGTCCGAAAACTGGCGGAACTGCTGCCGAGGGTGTGGGAGCGGCTGCTCAGGGTGTGGGAGCTATTGCTTCAGAAGGCTGGAAGCAAGGATTCACCTTCACCGCCCGCAAGGAGTTCGCGCCGCTTCAAACACTTCGGATCAGGAAAAGTGTACTTGTATGGGGCAAAGATTGGCATACCTTGCCTGAAAGTGGCGCTGGATTCATTAAAGGCAGCTTGCAAGATGTTGGCTACGGAATCAGTGCACCCGATTTGGGTCACGATGACTACGCAGGCCAACCCAACCTGGCCGGAAAAATCGCGCTGATTCGGGTCAATAGCCCCGACGGCAACAACCCACACGGGAAGTTCGGCCCCCACAGCCTGCCCGCCCGTAAAATTCGATTGGCTTTTGAGAAGGGGGCCAAGGCGGTTGTTTTTTATCCAGGAAGCGACGAAGATATGATCCCCACGGCTAAGCCCGACAGACGAACCCAAAGTGCAGAACTCCCCGCAGTTTGCCTGAGCCGCTCGGCCTATTTGGAGCTCAAGCCAGAAACGGGTGTAGCTGTTCAACTGCAAACGGGGGTAGATGCGCTGCAAGTAACCGGACATAATGTGGTGGCGTTTTTGGACCATGGGGCAGCCTATACGGTGGTGGTGGGGGCACACTATGACCACCTGGGTGATGGTACATGGGGTGGTTCTCTCCAGCGCGACGGAAGTGGTCCGGCCATCCACAACGGGGCCGATGACAACGCCAGCGGTACGGCCGGACTCATCGAATTAGCCCGGTATTTTTCAAATACCGATAATCCCGCAGCTAAGGCCTTTAATTATTTGTTTATGGCTTTTTCGGGTGAAGAATTAGGGCTTCTCGGTTCAGCCTATTTTGCTAAGAATCCAACCTATCCCCTCAATCAGGTGGCGGCAATGATCAATCTCGATATGATCGGCCGCCTCGATAGCCAATCAAGGTCTATTGGCGTCTATGGCGTGGGCACGTCACCCATTTGGCGGGTTCGTGTCGATTCACTGGCCGGAAATCTCAAGCCCAAAACGCATGAATCGGGCAGCGGCTCAAGCGATCATACCTCTTTTTATCTGCAAGACATACCGGTGTTGCATCTGTTTACGGGCACGCACACCGACTACCACAAGCCCTCCGACGACGCCGATCGGATCAACTTCACCGGTATGGCCGAAGTGGTGAATTATGTGGTTCGGTTGATTGAGTCGATACCCCCCAGCGAAAAGCCAGTTTTTGTGCGTACGACCGACAGCGACAGGAGCAGTGCGCCATCTTTTAAAGTAACCTTGGGTATCATGCCCGATTACTTCTACGAGGGTCGTGGAGTGCGTATCGATGGGGTTACCCCGAACCGCCCAGCCGGACGAGCAGGTATGCTCAAGGGCGATCTGCTGATCGAGCTTGGGTCCTACGAGACCGCAGATATGGACGCTTATATGAAAGCGCTCAGCGCGTTTAGTAAGGGACAAACCACCACGGCAAGGGTCATGCGGGGCGACCAAATTCTCGAGTTGACTGTTACCTTCTGAAACCCAGGTTTGGCTTTTACCCCTATTTTTACCCTTTTCGCGATCTCTTTATTATACCGTGGACGCCATATCAGCCGAAGTGTAGATAATATCCGAATGAAGGTCAGTTCCCTATAGGCTGAAATGTTAGACATGAACATCAATCTCCTGTTAATCGATACCTCATCAACAATTTGCAGGGTCGGCCGGTCCATAAACGGACAACTGGTCGGCGAGCGCATGCTGGAGGGCGAAAATCGACATTCTGAAGGTCTCAATCCCATGATCGAGCAGCTCATGAAGGATACCCAATGTTCATATAACAGCCTGGATGGCGTGGCCGTCATCAATGGTCCAGGTTCTTACACCGGATTACGAATAGGTGCAGCCTTTGCCAAAGCGCTAACGTTCGCCACCGACTGTCGATTAATCGCTGTAAATGGCCTCGACGTATTGATCGAGCAATATCGCCTCGATGGTCATGAAATCGAAGTGGGTGACTTTCTTATTCCGATGGTCGACGCACGCCGTATGGAGGTTTTTACCCAGACCATTTGGTATGCCCAGCAGCCCCTTTGTATGCACCCTCCTGGGGCGCGCGTGCTTTCTGAGGAGAGCTACAATGAATGTAAAGGAGGCAAGCGGCACTTTATGGGCAATGGTTGTACGAAATTCCAGGAATTACGGTCATCAATCGCCGACGATCTCAGCGACCGCTACGAGCCGGAACCAGGCCAAAGAATGGCATCGATGGCCAATTTGGCCAACATTCACTATCAGCAAGATCGGTTTGTGACCGACGATTTCTGGCAGCCCGACTACCACAAGGAGTTTTACTACCCCGAGCCCCGACAAAAATAAGGCTCCGCTCTTGCACACCGGAATGGAACTGCCTAATTTGCGTCAGCAAAATCAATAAAGGATGCCTGCTCAAGCAAAATTAACGGAACTCGACGAAGAGGCACTTGTTCAGGCGCATGCGGTTTTCCATGCCATTACCCATCCCATTCGTATCAATCTTGTTCGAATATTAGAAGAAAATCCCGCGCAAACCGTCACCCAACTTCAGTTTCGATTGCGATTGGCCCAAGCCATAGTTTCGGTACATCTGGCCATTCTAAGAAAGGCTGGGGTGGTTACAGCAACCCGGACAGGAAAGAACATACGCTACAAACTCGACGAAGGCATGATGCAGACCATACAGTTGTGTATACAGCGCATAAACGCCTAATTTCCGTACAGAAGCGTAGAGAGCCGCCACAACCCCATGTTGTGCATACAGCGCATAAACGCCCCCGTCGAAATGCGGTGAAATCATGTAGCTAAGGATTCATCCAGCTGACCACAACCCGACCATAAACCGATGAATTTTGGCGACTGCCATCCAAAAAATGAGCACGCACCAGGTAGGGCCCCTCACGAGCCCATCGGCCATTAGCGTCACGCCCATCCCAATAGGTATCTGCTATGCCTCTACACAGTGTAGGCGGTAAAAGGGGAGCGATCAAGCGGCCACCCATATCCAACAGATCCAAGCGAACCATACCAGTTCCACTGCATTCGATCGAAATGCGCATACGGTCCATCCGGCGAGGGTAAATCACCCGGGGCGAAATGCTCAAGCTGCCTGATCGGAGCTGATCACTGGGTGAGCGGCTATTAGGCCTCCCAGGAGTACCCCGAATCCGTGTATCGGCGGTCGACCAAGGTATATCGACATGGCCATCTGGACTTTCCAGGGCGATGCCTTTCGGATCCACCACAATCGGATGGTGGAGGCTATCGTGGTACGCCAGCCGATCCAACACCCGACCAGCATGATCCAAAAGCAGTACATGTCCGCCACCCGCCTTTGGCAGAGGCAGGGAAGTTACTTGCCGGCGGTTCACCGGCAATGTTTCTCCCAAATCTGCCCGCAGTCGGGCTGTGTCGCGACAAACCACCAGACGTTGTCCGGGTAAAATAGCCGATTCTATTAGGCTAAGCGGAATGGCCGTACTGTAATTTCCCATTTCATCAGACTCAGCCAGGTAAACCCTGCTCAAATCGATTGCCTCATTGCCTAGATGAATCAACTCATAATAGGCGACGCCACCGACAGCAGGGTGGTAGTAAATCTCATGGAAGTATAAAGACGAAGGAGAAGCACTAGCGCCCACCGACAGGGGCCAGGGCACAGCCAAAACCGTCGAATCGCGACAATCGGTCCAGCCTTCCAATCCAAGCCACGAAACACCTGGGTTAGCAGGTAAAAGCCATCCGGGAAGGGTCCATTGCATGCGCGGTATTGAACCGGGCGCGATTGGAACCGTCATTCCATCCAAAGTGGCTTGTCCGGGCCGTACCGCCTGCGAAAATTGGAGGAGAATGCTTCGGTCGGCAAGCAGAACGGCATGCAGCAATTGTGCTTTTGGCGGTGTTTTCGTACCAACACCCCCCCAAACGAGGCCATCGATACTGTTCATTCGCCCGGGAGAACCCCCATTCGGATCGATAGAGCTCGACCAATTCCAAGAGTCTGGGCAATCCAAATGTCCGTTTCGACGTTCTAAGCTCCATCCCCCTATTTTTTTTATGGGCGATGCATGCCAGTCCGCCTGATATGCCAGGGTATCGGCCAACCATCCCTCTGGGTGTCTTAAATAGAGTTCATCGCCATCGTTGTTTAATGTAGGCCATGTAGGCAGGGCTAAGGCCGGTGCAATTCCCAACCAGGCCCCATCGGTTCCGGGTGGACACAATACGAGGTAGCCACCCACTGGAATCCTGTAAGCAGGCAGCACCACCGAACTGCTGCGATCGCCATAAACCCAATCGCCAAGCTCTTGGGGGAATGGGCTCATGTTTCGGAGTTCAATATATTCTGTTGGGGGCAAAGGCCCCGATAGAGGAGGCACAAACATGATTTCATTGAAAATGAGGTCACCCACACTGTTGGGCGCGTGCACCCATTCAGCACAAGTATCAAGTGGAACACCTCCACTATCGGTCAGCATCAAACACAGCCTGAATGAACCCTCATCGGGCAAGGTCATACTCCACCTCAATTCAATACTCCGAGCTCCCACAGGCTCGACTTCAATTGGGATGCCAAAGCCGCTGAGTGCGTATTGTTGCGGCTGCAAGAATATGCCCGGAGGGAAGCCCTTATTGAATTCGAGTTTAATGACTCCTTGTCGCGCCACCCTGGCCATGAGCAGGCGCGGCTTCAGCGTATCGGGTAGAGCCATGCCATGCACCTCCCAATCATCATACCAATACAGCTGGCTTCGGGTACTGCTGTAGACTTGTCGGCATCCGGTAAATAGTCCATAATGATGAGTAGCATCGTAGGCAGAACCCTCCAAACGCCAGTTGAGCCCACTTCCCGTGGTGTCGGTGTACAGCGACCAAATGCCGATGGAATCGCGCGTTACCCGTACCCGCAGTGGATTGTCGTTGCGGTTCAAAACCCCATCACGTCCGTTGATGATACAAGTCCGTATGGTTCCGGTTTGTCGATAAAGACAAACATCATCGGCCGTACTGCCCACGCGCACGAAATAGCCTGAAAGGGCGCTGTCGAGACGTGGCGATTGACTCAACACATATACATCGGCATAATTCGAACCTGATGGGTTAAAACCAAGGCGCATCCACCACGACCAATCGGCCTGAAAGATCGCCCTGCTGTGGGTATAGAGCATGGCGCTGCCCGAAGCAGGTGGTGCCACTTGCTGTAGGCGTCCTTGTGGGTCTACCCTAAATTGGGCGGTGTCGCCCAGCCAAGCAGGGTTGTTGGACAAATCCCCGTCGGTGTAGTCGTCATAGAATTGCCCATTGGCATCTACCCTGGCCAGGAAAAGAAGGCACAACCCACACAAGAGCCATCGGATGCTCACCGAAAAAGGGCATGGCATCCAAGCATAAAGGGCCTTCAAATCACAGGAAAGTACATTTTGTCGCATCAGCATAGCGACAGCAAAAAAGACAAACGAAATCGACGTTATTTCGTCGTTTTTTAACTCGTTTTGCGCAATCCGTACATTTTATCATTCGCTATTTTTGCAAGCCCAATTAACCCCACATCAACCCTGATTCAACCCTGATTCATCCCAAACAAACCCTGATTCATCCCAAACAAACCCTGATTCATCCCAAACAAACCCTGATTCATCCCAAACAAACCCTGATTCATCCCAAACAAACCCTGATTCATCCCAAACAAACCCTGCATTAAGCCAAGTCAAATGAAAGTATGTATTGTTGGGGCAACCGGACTCGTCGGATCCACGATGTTGAAGGTGCTCGAAGAGCGAAATTTCCCTGTTTCCTTCCTGCTACCAGTGGCCACGGAGCGGTCGATTGGCCGCAATATTTCTTTCAATAAGCAGGAATATCCTGTATGTACCCTGCAAGAAGCCCTAAACGCCAATCCCAGCCTGGTTCTATTTTCAGCCGGGTCGGAACCATCCTTAGAATGGGGCCCGAAATTTGCAGAACAGGGCGCCTGGGTAATCGATAATTCGTCGGCTTGGCGCATGCAGGGCGGCATTCCACTGGTGGTGCCCGAGGTGAATGCCCATGTCATCCAAGTAAATACCCGCTTGATTGCCAACCCCAACTGCAGCACCATACAACTCGTGGTGGCCCTCAACCCCTTGCATAAGGCCTTTCAGGTACGTAGGGTGGTGGTGAGTACCTATCAAAGCGTTACCGGTACGGGAACGGCAGCGGTTGAACAGCTGATGAATGAGCGCCAAAAGATCGACGGCCCCATGGTTTACCCCTATCGCATCGATCTCAACCTCCTGCCGCATATCGACGCATTTCAACCCAATGGCTACACCAAAGAGGAACTCAAGATGACCAATGAAACGGTGAAAATTATGGGCGACGAGCGTATTCGCCTCACGGCCACCACTGTTCGGGTGCCGGTGCAGGGGGGGCACAGCGAGTCGGTGAATGTCGAATTTGAGCAAGAATTCGATCTCGATGAAGTCCGCGCGCTGTTGGCCCAGGCGCCAGGGGTGGTTTTGCAAGACGATCCTTCAAAGAATCAGTATCCTATGCCATTGTTTGCGGAAGGACGCGATGAAGTGTTTGTAGGTCGCCTCAGACGCGATGAATCCCAGCCCCGAACCTTGAATATGTGGGTGGTATCCGACAACCTGCGCAAGGGCGCGGCCACCAACGCCATTCAGATCGCCGAGCATCTTTTGGGCCAAAGATGGCTATCCTGACCTAAAAAAAGGTTACATTGTGCCGTATTTTTCGCACCCTATGAAGAAGCCCTACGCCTCCCATGCCGCCCTATTACTTGTCCTGCTCCTACTAGGCCCCCTCATGCTCGTGCCCACGGCTTGTGTTAAGGAAAAAGTACTTCCGGTCATTTCCATCACGGGTTTTCCGGAAATCAAATCGCGCACCGCTTTGTGCAATGCCGTGGTGGAAAGTGATGGGGGACAAGAAATACTAACCCGCGGAGTATGCTGGTGGACACAGCCAGGCCCTACCATCGACCGCGACAGCACCCAAAATGGCGCTGGGTTGGGCGCCTTCACCGCTCGGATGAATGGATTAGTAGAGCGCACCCGCTATTACGTTCGGGGATACGTGACCTCAGCGGCAGGTACCTCCTATGGAATCGAATCGAGTTTTACGACATTAATCGGCGACAACCTCCCCGTAGTCGTAACAACAGCACCCTTCAACATCAACCTCACCGACGCACAGTCGGGGGGTGATGTACTTTCAGAGGGAAGTGGTCCAGTTTCGGTTAAGGGTATATGTTGGAAAACAACGCCCGGTGCGAGCATTGCCGACGACACCACTGTAGACGGCTCTGGATTGGGTTCTTTTGTGAGCACAATGTGGGGGCTCACACTCAATACGACCTATTTTGTTCGGGCATATGCCACGAGCCAGGTGGGCACGGGTTATGGCCAGGAACTCAGCTTCACCACCGGCACCACAACTCCAACGGTGGTCACCACCCCCATCCTCAATGCTACGTCCACCACAGCACCCGGTGGGGGCGAGGTGCTCAGTGATGGAGGGGCACCCGTCACCGCGCGCGGTGTGTGTTGGAATACCGCCGGAACACCAGTCTACCCAACCGACAGCAACCGCCTCAGCGGCACCGGTTTAGGCATATTCTCAGTGGATTTAACCAACCTTTCCCCTTCCACCCAATACTATGCTAGGGCTTTCGCTGTCAATTCGGTTGGTACCGGATATGGAAATCAAGAAGAATTTGTAACCCAAGCGGCCTCTTTACCTACTGTAGTGATCGACTCGGTGGGTTTCAATGTCGGACACCACATCGTACCATGCTTCGGTCGCGTCATCACTGACGGGGGTGCCCCCCTCACGGGAAAGGGCTTCTATTTGGATACCATTGCTTATGCATCACCGGCTTTGGCCAGTGGTCCGGTGAATCCACCAGGAGGTCCGGGGCCATTTAATCGGGGTACATTTCTGTATAATGTGCAAACCCCCCCGGGAATTCGGGGCGAGTTAAACGGCCGCAACCTCTTCGCCTGGGCCTATGCCGTAAATGGTGTGGGGGTAGCCACGAGCCCAACGGCCATTCCAGTCAAAACGAAAGTATATGACACGGACAGCAATATGTATAACTGGACGACCATCGGAACCCAGGACTGGCTCACGGAAAATCTCAGGACGACCCGATACTGTAACGGAAACAACATCACCCAGATTGCATCGCAAGCGGGATGGGCAGCGGCTGCCGGAGGAGCCTGGTCTCACTACGACAACCAAGCGGTCAATGACACGATTTACGGCAAGCTTTATAACGGCCTGGCAGCAGCAGATGCACGCAACGTATGCCCATGCGGTTGGCGCGTGCCCACCGATGCCGATTGGACCACACTCGAAAATTTTGTGGGTGGACCGACTCAGGCCGGAGGTGCACTCAAACAAACGGGGACAGCGCTGTGGAATGCCCCCAACACGGGTGCCACCAATGTCCAGGGCTTCAACGGACGCCCAGGAGGCTACCGCACCAATACATCGTCGGGCGGATTTGTGAATGTGCAGCAAGACGCCTACTGGTGGAGTCAATCCCAGCCCACGGGTACGCCCCTCGATCTATATTACCGCAAGGCCACATTCAACAGCGCTGCCTTAGAGCGCAATCCAAATAACCGCTTGTTCGGATTCTCAGTACGCTGTATGCGCCCAACCCGTCCCTAATCAGGAGACTGGATAGATTTTTTTCGATCGGCCAGTTTCCAGCTTCGTCCGATTTGTAGGATCCAAAGTTGAGGGTCTCGGTTTTCATCCCATAATGCACGGTCATGGGTGAAGCCGACGTTCCAGGAAACGCGCTTATGGTTGTAGCCAAAACTGAGGGATGATCTTCGGTGATCGGGGTACATTTCAGATAATCCAACACTGCCCCCAACCGGAAACCACACATCCTCCGAAATCCCGACTTGCCAACGCTTCGATAAGCTGAATTGTAGGCTCAACTTTTGGCGGAGATAGGAAACAGCACTCGTTGCACTGGCCGAAGAGAAGTCGTTGAATTGCTGTTGATAACGCAGACGATATCCTACCTCCCATTTTTTCGCTTCCCATTGCACCCGGACGTCGGTATACCAACGGAGGCGTGGACCCAAACCTTGTTGCGGGTTTCTAAAAATAGTGCGACCTGCCCCGAGTAGAGAAACAGAGAGTTGCGGCAGACGTGTTCCTCCCTTCCATTTCTTTTGCAGGGCCAAATCGGCCTGTAGCCGTTCTACCCACCAATAATGCCCACCCATCCAAATGGATCGATTCCGTTCGGCATCGGCCGGCTGAAACCTCAATTCTGGCGTAAAAGACAGCCTCAAACCATGGGGCATTTTCTGTTCCCAGCCGTGTTCGATCCACAGAGCGGGATGCTGATCTTGCGCCTGTAGGGGATACTTTGGCGCGGAAATGAATACGAAACTGCAAACGAAGCGAAAAATGATCAGCCGCATGTTTGGCCATAAGGCAAACCAGCTGCGGTGTTGAATCAGACTGAACGCACCATTCATCCGCATTAATCTTTGAAATACACCCGCAGTTGAACCGTATCGCGCAGGAAATCGATGCGCATCACCTGAAACCGGTGTACGGGCAGCCCGGTTTTTGTTTGAAGGTCCAACAGCATTTCCGCTTCGCGACCCACAGCCAGAAGATCAGTTCGGTCGTAATTCACAACACGCGCGCTTTCGCGGTGGTAGAGTAAATTGCTTTCCAGCAGAAAAGTCACCAGCAGCATGGAGGCGCTCACCACCGGCAACACCCATAAGCTGGTTTGCGCAACAGCATTGAAGACCCCCAAAGCAATGCTTAAAAAGAGGTAGGTCATGTCCTTGAGGCTGATGTCCTCTGTTCTAAACCGGAGCATGCCAAACACGGCAAACAAACCGAACGCAGCCCCCATCGAGATTTCATGTCCGTTGAGTGCATACGAAAGCAGGAAAATAACGAGATTCGTCACAATCAAAGAGAAAAACAAATCGCGGGTTTTGTAGATGCTGTAGTAGATGAAGCGCACCAGGAGCCAAACGGAAATCAGGTCCACCACCAGGCGAAAGAGCAAATTGAAGTCGATGAGGTGAGGCATATTGTTCTTGATGCGATTAAGTGTTTACTCAGGATATTGAATGGGGTTCATTGTCTAGGGGTATATGAGTAGGGTTCATTGTCCAGGCCCGTCCATAACCAATCCGGGTCGGAATAGCCCGCACCGCTTGATGATTCTGTTCATGCGCTTGCCACAATAAATTCCCCATATAATATTTACTGAAGGAGATGGCTTGCAATCTTCTGCTTTGTCGGAGGGGGTCGAGTATGCTCGGTCCGGGCCGATCCTGTTTCAACTCCAATATGTACAGGTCCCGACTGCAGAGCCATGTTTGCGCGGCTTCGGTCGATGCAGTGGGAGGGAAGGATAAGCTCGACGTTTGGGGCGTGTCCTCACCCTGTCCAGCGTTGAAGATAGGTCTCGATAGGCACAGGTCATAGTCGAGCGTCAGCCGCTCATGCCCGTTGTTGTGCACAAAACTGAGGCGTTTATAGTGGATGTCGAGTGCCGGCTGCAGGTCGGCCGGTGGATCCATACCCACGCGATTCCATAATCGATTCAGGGCCACTTGAGCCCCTCCATCATGCAGGGATGCCCCTTCATCGCGCAGGGATGGCTCTACCTCGAGCCTTGTTTTGCGCGTGTAGCCTGTGGCCATCCTTTCTTTGAGTTCCCAAAAACTCATTCCGTCTGCCGCATAAGTGCGTTGCCTGAATTTATACCGGCGCGGTTTCCTTACCCGGTGCGCATGAAAGAATGGCCTATCAATTCCATCCCAATAGCGATTGATATAGAGTGATGCATCTTGTGTGCCCGCCTGCACCAGGCTGTAGTGAGGTGCAATCAACCGAAATAGTAAGTCCAAATGCTCGGCCCCAATTCTGAACTTTCGGTCTACCCGCCGCATCAATTGTGCCCGAACAGGAAGATCCGCCAATGCGATGCGGTTCATTTTTAGGTCATCAAAGCTCAATAGGGGCATGCCAGTACGGTGTGCTTTACGGGTTTAGGCGTTCTCGGGGGCTCAAAATAACATTTCGGTGTTCAGAGGATCTTTTTGAGGGATCAGAGGAGAGAGCAGGTCCAGTAGTGGGTACACTCGAAGGGTAAAAATCAAATCCTCAGTTTGGCACATCTTCACCGGTTAATCCACAGGGTGTCTGCACGATGTTGTGCACGTTTTTCGGTGAGGTGAACCTTTAAGACAACCGCTTCGGTCGACGAAGTATTGTCGGGCGTGGGTTTTCGGTCCGAATAGGCATAAACCGTATAATGGCCTGGATGCAGTTGATCGAATCGATAGCGCCCATCAAAAGAAGTGCGTTGATCTGTGCCAGGCACACCTTCGTCGCCGTAAATAAGGTATATGCGTTCATCCATTGCCGGGAAGGTGTCTTGGATGAGGGATAACGAGGAGTTCCAATCGCGCACCATCACCACACCCGCGATTTGGGCATAGCCTCCACGGCCTTCATCCGGGGTGCAGGCCAGCATGAACATGCAGGAAATAAACAACAAAGCCGCGCGCAGCAGCCTAGGGGTAGCATCACTCATTATGCAAATGTATGATATCTGTACATAGCAGGAGCCCAAAAATTTAGGAGTACTTGTTGGTTTTGACCGAATTTGCTATATTTGCACTCCTTTTGGATAAGTTAAGCCAATTCCAAGGCGTTCTTCCTCCTTAGCTCAGTTGGTTAGAGCATCTGACTGTTAATCAGAGGGTCGCTGGTTCAAGTCCAGCAGGGGGAGCAAATAAAAAGATAAAAGGGTTATACTTTGATAGTATGACCCTTTTTTGTTACCTATGATAAATTCTGTTGCTCAATCATTTTTAATCCATAATTCCTTATGGTGGTGATGAGCTTGAGTATGTCTTGTCCCTTTAAAGTCAATGAGTACTCGGTCTTTGGAGGAACAACTGCATAAACCTTTCTGTTAATATATCCATCTTCCTCGAGTTCCCTTAGTTGGGTAGTTAACATTTTATCAGAAATACGGGGAATATCCTTTCTCAATTCCCCATAACGCATCGTGTTCTCTTTTAATCGCCAGAGAATGGGCGCTTTCCAAGTTCCTCCTATTTGCTCCATCACTAACTGAACTGGATTGTAATAAATCTTTCCTTTGTAAATGAAATCAGGCATATGCGTGTGAATTAAAAACTGATTACTTTCTAAAAAGTATGTATCGTACTATTGGGTTATACTCTTGACAAATATAGATATAGCCATGATCTTTGACACAAAAAAATATGGAAAAAGTAGCACTTATTACTGGAGCCAGTAAAGGACTAGGATTTGAAACTGCATACCAATTGGGGGTCAAAGGTTACACGGTTATTGTTGCCGCCCGAACGCAACAAAAGAGCAATGAAACAGCAGAAAAGTTAAAATCAAAAGGTGTCCATGCTGTGGGCATGCAATTAGATGTGGTGAATGATAATGATGTTGATAGTCTCTCAAAATCAATAAATGAGCATTTCGACAAATTGGATGTTTTAGTTAATAATGCGGGTGTTCAATTAGATTTTCCTGGATTTATGCCAGGCAATTCAACTGAAACAGTATCAATGGATATATTAAAGCAGACTTTTGAAATTAACTACTTTGCTCCAATAGCACTTACACAAAAACTACTGCCATTGTTAAAAAAATCAACTGCTGGCAGAATAGTAAATGTTTCAAGTATAATGGGCTCTTTGGCATTGCACGCTGATTTAAATTCACCCATTTACGGAATAAAACTATTGGCATATAACTCTTCAAAAACCGCATTAAATCAATTTACACTGCATTTGGCCGAAGCATTAAAAGATAGTCCAATTAAAGCAAATTCAGCACACCCGGGTTGGGTAAAAACCGATTTAGGTGGTGAATATGCTCCAATGTCTATTGAAGACGGTGTAAAAACGATTGTAGATTTAAGTACACTTGATGAAAATGGGCCAACAGGTGCCTTCATTCATTTAGGTGAATCTTTACCTTGGTAAATTCTAAACTAATGAACATAGCAATTATTGGAACCGGAAATATTGGTGGTGCTTTGGCTACCAAATGGGCTTTAAAAGGACATACTATTTTATTGGGCGTCAACAACAAAAATCATTTTAAGGGAAGGGGACTTTTAAATAATCAAAACACCTCAGTTTCATCTATTTCTGAGGCGGTTTCAAAATCAGAGGTTGTATTAATTGCCATACCTCCCACGGCTATTTTCGAAGTTTTACCTCAATTAAATAATGTTGCAGGGAAAATAGTAATTGACGCAACGAATTCTGTTAAACAATCCCCCGAGCCATACAGAACCGTATACCATTGCCTTTTAGAAAAGACTCAAGGCGAAGTTGTAAAATGTTTCAATTCCACAGGCTTTGAGAATATTTTGAACCCCACATACCAAGGAAAAGGAATCGATATGTTTATGGCTGGAGAAAGTGATTTGGCAAAAAAGGTAGTTTCACAGTTAGCATTAGAAGCCGGTTTTGGTTCCTGTATGGATTTTGGAAAATCGGACAAAGTTGAATTACTAGAGAAATTCGCATTGTGTTGGATTAACCTCGCGATTATGCAAGGTCAAGGGCGAAATATTGCTTTTAACCTAGTGAGTAGATAAATTAGGGTTTTGAAAAAACAGGATTAACCTCCTGTAATTTGAGAGGAAGTTCAACCCTTTAATTTCCCGATGACTACAAACTCAATCATCTTATTATAGCTGCAACTTTCATCAATTAGGGGAGCGGATAAAAAGTTTAAAGGGTTATATTTGTACAGTGTAACCCTTTTTGCATTATGTCTTCAATGGATAAAACCTACCGGACAAAAGCAGAAACTCCAAATAAGCATGAATGAGTAAAATAAATTTAATTAAGCGTTTGAGTTGGTATTACCCAATGGAAAAGATGCATTCGTTTTTGACTTTCCCAGCCATCGCAATCTATTTCACGTATAACCATGGAATAATCGGACAAATTGACCCCTTTCCGTCGGCCTATACCAAGGGATCCTACTTTTTGAGCGGAGGCTGGTGCCATCCGATTTTGAATTGATGTCGAGAAAGACTTTTCAATCGGGTTTAGTGCAGTGTCATTACCAACATCGATTGACCTATGTTGAGCAAATCCGGTGAGCATTATAGACGCCCACGGGCATAATTCACGGGTCTGCTTCACAGCACCATTTTTGGCCATCAATTAAGAGTCAAGACGACCCCTTAAAAGGCTTCGCCGACGAAAAAGTAGATTCCATAGCCCGAACGCTCAAATCCGAAATCGGCCCGCACGAAAACATCTTTTTTAGGAAACAGGAGATATCGCAGCCCGGCCCCGCCGGCCGTTTTGTAGTGCTGGGTTGGAAAAGTAGCGGAAACCGCACCGACACTGGCAAATACAGCGCCGCCAAGCCGTTCGCTGAATCCGAAGGGCAGGAATCGATATTCTGCCTGGGCCGCCAGGTATTGCTTATCACGGTATTTGCCCAGGTACTTTCCGCGCATGATCATTTCCCCTCCCATTAAGCTCAGCTGATTGAAAGGTACGTCGCCGGATGAAAATTGACCAATCACCTGCATCGCCAAAACCTGATTTTTTGTTACCCTATGAAAATACCTTCCATCCATAAAAAGCGTATTCATGCGATGCGAATCGCGGAAAAGAACACCATAATGCAGGTAAGCTATTTCCGTCAGGAAACCCTGGCGCACGTTGAGAATATTTTGCCTCGAATCCCACAGCAATCCAAGGCCTACACCCAGATTTTGACTGCCATAGCCTCCTAAGGGCCTGGAATAATCCCCATTCGCGTTGTTTTCACTCCACATAAACTGTGGTTTCGACAAGTGTTGATAGTCAAGTTCCAATCCGGCAAAAAAGTCACCCCTTAATTGATAAACCAATCGCTCCCTGACCTGGTAATAGTTGGCTGGTACGATGGCAAGAGGGGATTTACCGATATTATTTCCAATTCCGTAATACTGCAGTGGAAAATTCTGCAATCGTATTTTACCCAAGGCGAAAAACTTGTTCTCACGCCCATAAATCGCATGATCGACCCACAACCCATGCTGCTTCATCTGCGTAAAAAATGCGAAAGCACTGATTTCGCTCAGTCGGAGGGTGGTGTCGTTTTTATGATGAAAAACTGTGATCCCGCTTCCGCCAAATTCCCACAGCGTTTCGGGAGAATAGCCAAGTGTGGGGTACAACATAAATCGGGGTTCAGCCGAGCTTCCTGTGTCGTTGGTGAGGTGGTTCAACCACTGAGGCCAATGAACTTTTGTTCGATCGAGTGCTTTTGATGCGCGATCCGTATGCTGCCCCCGGGCATGCATCAAGCAAACCATAAGACACAGGATGGAGACGATGACTCTCTTGCTAAGAATGCTGATCAAAACCAAACCGTTACACTTCATCCTTCTGAACAACATACAATGATAAGAAGGCACAAACTTAAGGCTTGGGGAACCAAAAACCGCAAGGAAATCATGGATGGGTTGGCTTTAGGTTTAGCGCTCGGGCAAAGTTCATCAGATTTAAAAAAGTCTATCTCATGGGGCTCGGTATTAGGTATCTACGAAGGTTCAGTCATCGGTTTTTGTGATCGGAACATAGAATTGATAGGTCATTTCACCAATCCGAGTGGGTGTGCCGGGTGCTGTCTAATCTATTTGAGCAACATTAAACTTCCAATCCTCAAACTCCTGGGTCCACGGGCGAGGCTTGGCCTCTTGGAGTACACAGCGATCGAGCAACTTCATGAATTGGGTGCGGCGAATTGATCGGGCACCCAAACTCCCTAAGTGATCGGTTTTTTGTTGACAATCAATGAGGTCAAACCCTTGTGTCTGCAACCAACGAACGAGGGTAATGAATCCATATTTGGATGCGTTGGATGCCCGGGCAAACATCGATTCCCCAAAGAAAATACGTCCTATAGCCATGCCGTATAGTCCACCCACCAGTACATCCCCATCCCATACCTCAACCGAATGGGCATAGCCAAGATCATGCAAACCAACAAAGCCCTCATGCAGATCTTTGGTGATCCAGGTGCCCAACGCCCCGTGTCGTTCAATGCGTGCGCACGCCGATACCACCGCCTCAAACTGAGTGTCAACTGTGACCTGAAATCGACGTTTTTTTATCAAAGGTTTCATGCTGTGCGAAATCCGGAGTTCGGTAGGATAGAGCACAAAGCGTGGGTCGGGCGACCACCACTGAATGGCTTCACCCTCATTATACCAGGGGAAAGCACCTTTTTTGTAGGCCGCGAGCAAGCGCTCCGGTTTTACATCTCCTCCAAAGGCAACTATATTCCCTGTTTTTGACCCGATGATAAAAGGGAATAAATCGTTTTGGTCGGCCATGCCTACAAATATAAGTCTACATCAAACAGCCTGCGTTTAAAAAAGTGCGATATTCGATATTTGAAACGGTATACCTAAATTTTATGAGTTCGATCATACAGCCTCAGGCGAACAAAATCGCCATAGATCAAAACAATAATCGGCTCTTTCTAAGGCTCAAGTGCATGGGGGTCGCTTTGATTTTCTTCTGGATACGTCTCGGTGCCGCACAGTCGGTAACCCCACCCATGGGTTATCTCTACAACGACCAGAATGTGGCGCGAATCGATATCACCATGGACCCCGATAGCCTCAACCACATGCTCCTTCAGGCCAACTGGTATACCGACCATGAGTATCCGGCTACTTGCATTTTCACCCGCGGCAGTAGAACCGACACCCTCACCCCAATCGGGTTCCGGCTCAGGGGCAATACCTCACGGGGCGCTCAGAAAAAGTCGTTCCGCATTTCCTTCAACACTTTTCAGTCGGGTCGAACATTCGAAGGTGTTAAAGACCTGAATCTGATTGGATGCCATAACGATCCATCAATTTCGCGCGCAAAGGTCTACACCCTGCTCGCGCGGTCTATAAAAAGTGCCTCGCCCAGGGCCGGACATGCAAGACTTTATATCAACGGCGTCTACCGGGGGTTGTATATCAATATGGAGCACATCAGCGAGGAATTTGTGCAGCTTCGCTACAACAACAGCGGGGGCAACCTCTACAAATGCTTGTGGCCCGCCGACCTCAACTACATCAACAGCAACCCCAATTCCTACAAGTTCACATCGGGGGGGCGACGAGCCTATGACCTCACCAACAACCAGCCGGCCGACGATTACAGTGATCTCGAGCGCTTCATTCGTACGCTCAACCAAACGACTGCTGCGTCGATTTACTGCCAACTAGACACCTTGTTCAACATCGAGGAGTTCCTCAGGATGTACGCCATCGACGTGTTGTCGGGGCATTGGGACAACTACTACAACAAGAATAACTACTACCTCTACAACAACCAGCGCACACGGCGGTTCGAATATTTGCCCTATGACATGGACAACTCCTTTGGGGTCGATTGGTTCAACATCAACTGGACCACCATCAACCCCTATCAGTTTGCCCCCAGCGGCGAGCCAAGACCACTTTTTACCCAGTTGATGGCCAACAACACAACACGCGATATATATACCTTTTACTTGCGGCAGGCAGCCCAACGTGCCGCGCAGGCCGATATAGGGGTTGAACTCGACAGCATGTTGGCCCGAATTACCTCCGCAGCATTGGCCGACAATTACAGAACCCTCGACTACGGGTTTAGCAACCAAACCTTTTTGCAGTCGTTTACGGCCACCCAACCCATTGGCCATGTAAAATTTGGGATTAAACCATTTCTCACCGCTCGAATCAATTCTATTCAGGCGCTGATTCCAAGCACATTCAACATAGCCCCAATTGTCCATCGGCCTGAAATTACCCCGCTTTTTGCCGGCATGACCGGAACCGTAACCGCACAAATCGAGGATGAACAACCCGCTTCCTTACAGGTCGAGGCGCGTTATACCTACCAAGGCCAGCCCTATACCCTGCAGATGTTCGACGATGGATTGCATGGCGATGAGCAAGCAGGTGATGGTCTATTTGGCGCATTTCTTCCATCTTTCTCACAGGCGGGTTATACCGACCTACAGGTTTGGGCCCGCGATGCCGCCAATCAAACAAGATTAAGGCCATGCGCCCCCTTACGCCAATCCATCGACAGCGCAACATTGCTTTATTTCTGGATGATGGACACACGAATACCCAACGACCTGCCCTTGTCTGGTATGAACAGTACGTTTTCAGCCACATCGGATACGGCTCTGATCGAATTCTCATCGGCTCAAACGGGATATCCCTATGCAGTGGGCCACCCACTTTGGCGCAAATCATCGCTAGAGCGGCGCAATGCACCCACCCCCTTCAATTACCGGCCACAGGCAGAAGGAGGAGCTGCTTACAATGCTGGAGTCATACGTGGCCTGCAAGTCACTCAACCCATGCGTACGGCAACCCGCGAGAATACCGTTTTGTTGCGCCTGCCTGCTCAAGGTTTTCGCCAATTGCGGGTGCAATTTGCTGTGCGCGACGAAGGGGCTGCAGACCGCATTCGGGTCGATTATTTCAATCCGGTTACGGGTCAATACCAACGCGACGGCTTGGCCGACACACTTTTGTCGCTCCTTCCCACAGGCGTCTGGGCCCTGAAACAAGTAGACCTATCCAACGTTCCTATGGCCGGTCAATCGCCCCTATTCACCCTGCGCTTACGATTCGACGGCCCTACGATGACGGCCGATCTGGGTAATCGGGTCACTTTTAATAATTTGTCGCTCGAAGGCATCCCCGACCCCTCGGCGGGCACTGCAGGCCCACTCCGGGGCGTACTGCGCTATTTGAATACGGCCCAGTCGCCCATGGTTGGGGTAAATATGTGGCTCACCCGCAGCTTATCGCCGGGTATTATCGATACTTTGGGCAGTGCTTTGACCCAATCCAATGGGGCTTTCGATTTTGGCATGGTGCCTTCGGGCGCCCTCACCTTATCGGCCAGCTGTACTTTGCCATGGGGCGGTGCTAATGCCACGGATGCGCTGATGGTGGCGCGGCACGCCGCGGGGCAATCGCCACTTTCTGGGATCAGGCTCTCTGCTGCCGATGTAAACGCCTCTCAAACCGTGAATGCCACAGATGCCCTACAAATCGCTTTACGTTATACAGGAAATGGATTGTCCTCATTTGCTGCTGCCGACTGGAAACTGCCGGTTGTTCCCATCAGTTCCGCGCCTGGTGATACGTTCGCATCCTTATCGCTGCAGGCCTTATGCATGGGCGATGTAAATGGAAGCCATACACCCCTTCCTGTGGTACCTCCACCATCAGGCGGGCCTCTTGCTGAGCGCGGTGCGGTCATGGCCTCGGCTGATGGCTCTGTTCGATGGCCTGTGTTTTTGGAAGATGTTGCGGGCAGGGTAGGGGCTGCAAGCCTGGATATTTGGTTGCCTCGAGGGGCGGAAGTTCGCTCGATTACTATGGCCTGTAGGGTTCCTGGTGATACCGTTCTTTGGTCGATCGAGGGTCGCCGTCTTCGTGTGGCTTGGTATGCCCTTGGTGGATGCGAACCGGTCGATTCCCTTCCTTGGTTGTGGATTACTCTTTCTGGAGGCGAAGGCGGGTTTTTGGTGCTGCGCGATGCATCCGAATTGAGCGATCCCCAGGCTCGGGTGTTGACCGGCTGGCGCTTGTTGGCACCAGCTGTTGAAAGCAACAACAGCTCTTCGATTCTGGTTTATCCCAACCCAACGCGCGATCGTTTCACACTTGAGCTTCCTGGTGGTGCCGAACAATTGGCGTTAATGGATGCGGCGGGTCGCTCTGTGCGCGAGTGGAAAGGCCCCATTCCGGCCTACTCCGAATACTCGCTGGAAGGCATCCCCACGGGCATATACCTATTGCGGATATGGACGGCCGGTAAACCCCTCAGCACCCGCCTGCAGATTGGCGACTAGTTTGGATTTCGGTCGATTTCATCGGTAGACACGTCTTCCGCGGGCGACCACAGGCCAGCGGTCTGAAGAGCAGCTTCGAGTGATGCTATGCGCGCTTCCATTTGGGCAATGCGTGCTGAAAGGGAATCTGATGACTCGCCACTGAGGTGTGATTGTAATTCGTCAGGATCGCTGTTCGACAGCATAGATAAATCCACTGGGGCGAAAAGATGAGCGTAGCGCGGTTCCTTTTGTCCGTGCCCCCGGCCTATGGACTGCACATAAGGGGGATCGTTTTGGCTGAGCTTATCGAGGGTGGCGGCCACTTCGGCCAGGTCTTCGAAATCGTAAAGCCGGCTCGATAGGTTGCGAATTTCGCCAACGGTCAGCGGGCCGCGCAGGAACAACAGGGTTAGAATAGCGAGTTCGGAGGGTACCAAAGGATATTTCACCGCCAAATTGTGTCGGAATTTGGGAACACGACCATCGCCCAGTACGCGGGTCAGCAGGTCTTTGCGCCGAAGTACATCCACAATAGAACTGACGCTGGCCTGGCTGTACGAAACCACTGGATGGCGTGCAGACTTTTGGTTGCAGGCGGTAGTAAGTGAAACGAGACTGAGTGGATATAACTCGGGGGTGGTTCTTGATTTTTCCATCAACGATCCGACAACCCTGATTTCTTCTGCGCTTAGTTGGGGGAGGGGTGAGGCATTCGACATGCCGCAAAAATACGCGTTAAAGCGCATTATGCGGGGTTTTATTTCAAAAAATCTATGGCCGAAAACAGGCTTTTGATGATGTGGGTGTGTGATCCAATGGACGTTTGTCGCCTGATTTTCGGATTGCGCTGCACGCGCTCCAATGGGTTGTGCAGCAGCAGTCGGGTGGCGATACCGGCCTTTAGGGCTGCCTGCATATCTCGCACCGAGTCGCCCAACATGATGGAGGCGCTGGGATCAATTTTGTATTCCGAAAGTGCCTCGAGGAACATCCCCGGATTGGGTTTTCGTCGGAAGCTATCGACGGTTTGCCCTTCCGCATCGAGCCGGGGTGCATCCCTGCAATAATAGGTATGGGTAATGCTGGCTTTTTCCTCCTGAAACCGCTGGTGGATGAAAGCCTGAAGCTTTAGGTAATCTTCTTCGCTAAATAAGCCACGCCCGATTCCCGATTGGTTGGTCACGACAATTAGCTGATATTCGGCCGCTCGGGCAGCCCGACAGAGTTCAAAAATACCGGGCATCCAAACCAGATCCTGTGCCCTGTGCAGATAACCATCATCGCGGTTGATGATGCCGTCTCGATCCAAAAATAAGGCTCTGTTCATTCCACGATGGTGATTGTCGGAGGAAAAGGATGAGGCGGTGTTTTATAGTTGATGCATTCAGAGATCAGCGGGATCATGATGAACGGAAACGTGTGCTGATGATCGGAAACGTGTGCTGATGAACGGAAATGTGTGCTGATGAACGGAAATGGGTGCAGACGTACGATGTTCCATTCAAAAATGGGGGAAAAGTGCCGCTTCGACTGCGCCGCAAATGATGTGCCCAAACAGCAGGTGGCCCTCCTGAATGCGGGGTGTGTCGGTCGATGGCACCTGCAACAGGTGTTCACAAAGCGATCCCAGGGCACCGCTATTTTGTCCACCGAACCCCACGCGAATAAGTCCACCATCTGCGGCAGCCTCCAGTGCTCTGATAATATTGGGCGATGAGCCTGATGTGGAATACACCATCAGCACATCCCCCTTCTGGCCCAATGCCTCGACCTGACGCGCAAAAACCTGCTCGTATCCATAGTCGTTGCCCACCGCGGTGAGGATGCTGCTGTCGGTGGTTAGTGCCACGGCAGGTAGGGCCCGACGGTGCCTGGCAAATCGGCCCACGTATTCGGCTGCCATATGCTGCGCATCGGCAGCGCTTCCACCATTTCCGGCAAGGAGAATTTTCCCCCCGTTTTTGAGGGCAGCTACAACAACCTCCACCACTGTTTCGAGCTGAGTGGCTAGGGAGGAATGATTGATGAGCGCCAGGTGCAAATCGCGCGATGCTTCCAAATCGCGAAGAATAGATAAATGGGTAGGGTTCATGGACGCAAGCGAATTGGGTGGAAAAATACAATAACTAAGCATCCCCCCGTTTCTGATTCTTCGAAAAGTGCTTCAAAACCATACTTCTGTTTTGTTAATCTAGTATATTTGAATTCAAAATCTGCAGTCTTTACCTAATAATATCAAAAACATTTTTTTTTCGAATGTCTCAATCAGATTTTCTTGTGCCTTCATCAGTAGAGGTTTTTTATGATCAGATTAAGGAAATCCATCCTGGGCACATATTGTATTGTGAGGTTAGTCCACCAGGTGCTATGGGAGCGCAGGGGATTATACTGCTTTATTATTTTAATGCCCAAAAAGAGCAAGTGGAGCGATGTAGAATAGATCTAAAGGGAGATCAAGCCGCATATTATTTTTTGGAGGAGGTTTTGGGATTTTTCTCTGATTACGGATTTCAATACGAACAAATGTCGCAGGAATTTCGTGCTATTTATCCGGCTGATTCCGCACAGGAATTTTTAATCAATCATTATCTAGGGTTAGGCAATAGTGCCTTTTTGCCGGCAAACCCGAATTTTGAAACAGCCGAAGACGGCTTTGTCTTCAAAACAAAATTAGGAAAATTTAAGATATCGCCTACTTATGTTCAGAATTTTCCATATTTACTGGATGAGATGAAAACCGGAAAACTTAGTAGTTTTTGAATTTTCTCTTATATGATCCACAAAACTACTTTTATATGACCCACAGAACTACTTTCGGTTACGGTATCACAGTCACGGATAGTTCGATCACTTTTCCGGTCAAAGGTCTGATCTTTTCTACATCGGTTACGATTTATCGAAATCAAGTCACCTCATTTGTTTATCTGTACGATAACTGGTTTCAGTTCTTATTCTGGCGATTTATTGCAGGCCCGCTCTGGATGATAAATCCATTTTTTTGGTACGGAATACCTTTGGCTATCAAAATTCTTAGGGGAGATGTAATGGTTCGACTGTTTTATTTAGAAGGAACTAAGGAGACCTCAATCGATTTTTGGCTGAGGCGTGAAGAGCGGGATTCTTTCAGGATGGCAATGATGTGAGTGATTCAATTTCAGGCCCAAACAACAATATCCAAACCGGCCGTTTGTTGTCTTGACGTGTTTTCTTTGTGCAACCCAATCAAAGAACCTCAAAGAACGAATTGAGACTTTCGAAATCAAAACACAGAATCAAAAACTAAAAAACCCCATTCCTGATGTGGAAATGGGGTTTATTGTAGTCCGTAGGGGAATCGAACCCCTGTTACCAGAATGAAAATCTGGTGTCCTAACCCCTAGACGAACGGACCGTTAATTAAGGCGTGCAAAGATACGAGAATCGAAATTATTTTCCAAGACTAGTGTGTAAAAATGAAAATAAGCCTCACGCACACGTGAGCGCGCATTTTTCTACTTGTGTCGCCTCCAGTTTTAGCGTAATTTCGCAACTTCTTTTGATCATCTAATATTCTGATTGTTTAAACCTTGCCTTTTGAATCTTTAACTATGAACAAAACCCGTATTGCTATCAATGGTTTTGGCCGCATTGGCCGCCTTGCCTTCCGTTTTCTGATGCAAAACCCTCAAGTTGAAGTGGTGGGCATCAACGACCTGACTGAGCCGAAGGTGTTGGCTCATTTGCTCAAATACGACTCGGTGCATGGTCGGTACCCTGGTTCGGTGGCTTGTGAAGGACAAAACCTGATGGTGGATCAGCAGATTATCCCGATTTCGGCAGAAAAGGACCCTGCAGCGCTTCCGTGGTCGAAAATTGGGGTTGATGTAGTGATCGAATCAACCGGACGCTTTACTGATCGCGAAAAGGCAGGCCTACACCTACAGGCGGGTGCGCGTAAAGTCATTATTTCCGCGCCGGCTACGGGTGATGTGAAGACCATTGTGTTGGGGGTGAATGATTCGGATCTGCTCGAAAGCGACACTATATTATCGAATGCCAGTTGCACCACAAATTGCCTGGCGCCCATGGTGAAGGTGCTCGACGACCATTGGGGTGTAGAAAGTGGTTTCATGACCACCATTCATGCCTATACGGCCGACCAGAATCTACAGGATGCGCCGCATAAAGACCTGCGCCGTGCCCGTGCCGCCGCCGCCAGCATCGTACCCACTTCCACGGGTGCTGCCAAAGCGGTCGGGCTCGTTCTGCCGCATTTGAAAGGCAAGCTGAATGGCAACGCTATGCGCGTGCCGGTTCCAGATGGTTCAGTGACCGATTTTACGGCTCAATTGAAGCGCCCAGCCACGGTGGCTGAAGTCAATGATGCCTTCCGTGCGGCGGCAGAAGGCCCTTTAAAAGGCATTTTGTTTTATGAGACCGACCCCATTGTGTCGGTTGATATTTTGGGCAATCCCCATAGTTGCCTATTCGACAGCGAGCTCACCATGGCCATCGGCCAAACGATGAAGGTAGTGGGGTGGTACGACAATGAATGTGGCTACAGCGCCCGAATTGCCGAATTGGCTGTTCGGGTTGGCCGGTAAAGAGCGCTCTTAAATCAACCGAATCTAATCATCAACCGAATCTAATCATCAACCGAATCCAAACATCAACCGAATCCAATCATCAACCGAATCCAAACCCGATGAGAAGTCTCAAAAGCCTGTCGGCTGCCGGTAAGCGCGTGTTGATGCGCGTCGATTTCAATGTTCCCCTCCATAAGGAAACACGGGCTGTGACCGACGACACCCGCATACGCGCAGCCATGCCGAGCATCAAATACCTGTTGGATCAGCCCGGCACTTCGCTCGTGTTGATGTCGCACTTGGGCCGTCCAAAGGGGGGAGCGGAGGATAAATATTCGTTGCGTCATATTCTGCCGGTTTTAAGTGAATTGCTTGGTCGGGAGGTGTTATTTGCCCCCGATTGCGTGGGTGAGGCGTCGTTTGAGCTGTCGCATCAACTCAAAGCGGGTGGCGTGCTCTTGCTCGAGAATGTACGTTTCCACCCCGAGGAAGAACAGGGCGATTCCGACTTCGCGGAGCGTTTATCGCGGCATGGCTCGGTGTATGTCAATGACGCCTTCGGTGCCGCTCACCGCGAGCATGCATCAACCGCTACAGTGGCCCGGTTCTTCGGTGAGGACAAGGCAGCGGGCTTTCTCATGGAGGCTGAGGTAAAAAATGCGGATAAGGTCATGGAGCAGGCCGAGCGCCCCTTTACCGCGATCATGGGCGGTGCCAAGGTTTCGGACAAGATTATCATCATCGAAAACCTGATGGATCGGGTCGACAATCTTGTGATTGTGGGTGCCATGGCCTACACCTTCATGCGGGCTATGGGCGGGCAAACAGGCGCTTCCTTGTGTGAAGAGGATAAATTGGATCTGGCCCGCACACTGATGCACAAGGCGGAACAGCGTGGTGTACGATGGGTGCTGCCGGTCGATTCCGTGGCCGCAGACCGCTTTGCGGCCGATGCCCAAACCGCTGTGGTGAACAGCAACGAAATACCCGATGGTTGGATGGGATTGGACATCGGGCCTAAAGCAGCGGATGAAATCGGTTCAATCATCATGAACAGCCGCACCTTGTTGTGGAATGGCCCAGCGGGGGTTTTTGAAATGGATGCCTATGCAAATGGATCGCGGGCCTTGGCCCAAGCGGTGGCCGCCGCAACCGCCCAGGGAGCCTTCAGCCTGATCGGTGGAGGCGATTCAGCGGCTGCTGTGAACGCCTTCGGCTTAACAGCTCGAATGAGTTATGTGAGTACAGGTGGCGGGGCACTTTTGGAGTATATGGAGGGCAAAATCCTCCCTGGCGTAGCAGCCCTCATTTAATTCCGCCCTGGCCTCATTCCACCCGCGGCAATAATTGATTTAACTTTCAGTGGTCGTTGACTAAACCCATCGGGTTTGGGCAGCGCTTTGCCATTTTTTGTCTAAATGACTTTTGTTATGAAATGTGGATAAATTTTTAGTGTAAAAAAGTGGGGGAAAGTGGGGAAAAGTGGAAAAAGATGTACTTTAGTGCTTCCAATCCCTCCACATGTCGCACTTTATCGGCGAATTTGAAATACGTCTGGATGCCAAGGGTAGGCTTGCTTTGCCTGCCGGGGTGATCCGTCAACTGCCGTCGGGTGGGGGTAAGGTGGTGATCAATCGTGGATTTGAGCCCTGTTTGGTGTTGTATCCTGGGGTGGAATGGGATCGCCAGGTGGCAGAATTGTCGCGTCTGAATCCGTATGTTAAGGAAAACCGGGAGTTTGTGCGTTACTTTTTGCGTGGCGCTAGTCCGGCTGAGCCCGATGCGGCCAACCGCATCCTCATCCCGCGGGCCTTGCTCGATTATGCGGGCATCGACAAAGATGTGGTGATGATGGGCAACCTCTCCAACCTCGAGTTGTGGTCGCCGGATCGCTACAAAGCCCAGCTCGACCGCGAACCAGAGGATTTTTCAGCTTTAGCAGAGAAAGTAATGGGGGGGCGAAACGTATGACGAACGGAAAACACACCGATCTGGGGAATGAGCTTGCCCTCACGGCCCAAGAGCAACAAGCGACATTGACTAATAACAGCCGGTCCTACCATGATCCCGTGATGTTGAAGGAGGCGATCGATGCCCTGCATCTGCAACCGGGGGGGCGCTACATCGACTTAACATTCGGGGGAGGCGGACACAGCCGCGCCCTACTTGGGCGCCTCGGTACAACGGGCCGCTTACTGGCCTTCGACCAGGATCCCGACGTACACGCCCATCTGCCTCATGATGGGCGTTTTGCATTCGCCGACGCTAATTTTCGTCACCTCAAACGTTTCGCGGCACACCACGACATGTTGCAGGTCGACGGCATCCTGGCAGATTTGGGGATTAGCTCCCATCAAATCGATGAACCGGGCCGCGGCTTTGCTTTCCGCCATGATGCAGACCTTGATATGCGGATGAACCCAAGGGCCGGACAAACAGCAGGGGATTTTTTAAGGCAGGCAAATGAAGAGGAAATCGCACGCGTATTGCGTCAATACGGGGAGATCACTGCAGCGCGTCGCGTAGCTCAGCTCATCGCTCTCGCCCGAACCCGCAACGCCATGAACACCACCGCCGATTTGTGCAAGGCCATCGAGCCCATCACCGCCGGCGGCAAAGAGCGGCAGTTCACCGCACGGCTGTTTCAGGCCATCCGCATTCACCTCAACGATGAATTGGGTGCACTGCGTGAGATGCTCCAGCAGACGGCTGCCGTTTGCGCACCGGGAGGGTATCTGGTGGTGATCAGCTATCATTCACTGGAGGATCGTTTGGTGAAGCAGTTCATGCGCAGCGGTCATTTCCACAATACCATTGAAACCGATGTGTACGGACACAGCATTCGACCATTCGAGCCTAGTCCGACCCAAGCTTTGCAGGCGAGTGAACAAGAAACGGCGACCAACCCGCGTGCCCGCAGTGCCCGTTTGCGTGTGGCGCGTCGCACCCAAACCCCATGGCCATGAACCGCAACCGCCGACGCAGTGAACACCCTACCCATGGCGGGTTTTGGTCGACTCTTCTGGGGCGCAAGCAGGAAGGAAGGCCCGCTATCGATGATCGCTCGGAGGAATTCGAGCCATCGACCGAAACGCGATCCGGTGTGGGGCATTGGCAATGGGAAGATGTGTCGCGCCACATACCCTTCATTTTGTATTGCACCTTCCTGCTCTTGGTCTACATTGCCAATGGCCACAGCCAGGAATCGATGCAGCGGAAAATCCTGAGTACCCGTCAGGAGGTAGAAGACCTCAAGGCCGAGTATATTCTCCTCCAATCGGAGGTGATGCATTTAGGCCGCCGAACGGAAGTGCTCGATCGGCTCCAAAATATGGGGATGGGGTGGAAATCCCCCCAAGAGCCCCCCGTCGAATTGGAATCCAAAAATGAGGGCACAAGCCCCAAAAGGAAGGGGACATGAGCGAGCAGAAGAACATATTTCGCAGAAGCCTGTTCGTGTTTGTCATTTTGGCACTCGGATTTGTTGCTGTAGTGGGCCGAGCCATCTTCATTCAAAACGTACACGGCAAACACTACAGGGCGTTAGCTAAGAAGATGATGCTCGACACCCGCACCATAGACGCCCAGCGGGGCAATATCTATGCACAAGATGGCAGCTTGCTCGCAACCACCATCACCCGCTATGATCTGCGCTTCGATGCCACCACTTCCGGCCTTACCGATGATATATTCAGCGAAAAAGTGGATTCTTTGGCTGCTGGTCTGGCTCGGATTTTGGATGGCGAACAAAGTGAATACAGCCAATTGCTGAGGGAGGCACGACGAACGAAACGCCCCGACGTTCTGCTGGCCCGAAACGTCGACTACATCAAACTTCAGCAGGTGCGGGCACTGCCCCTCATTAACCTGGCACAATCCCGGAAATCCCTTGTCTATCGTGGAGGACTCGTGGTGGAGGCCCATACCCAGCGCGAACGCCCAATGGGTCGATTAGCAGCACGGACGGTGGGCTACCATAAGCCAGAGAGCAAACAGAAAGCGGTTGGACTAGAAGCAGCCTTCGATTCCGCACTGGCGGGAGTCCCGGCTCAATCGCGGATGCGACGCATCGCTAGTGGCATGTGGATCCCGGTCGACGGTTTACCTCTTGTGCCACCAAAACACGGAATGGATGTCATAGCCACCCTCGATATGCAACTGCAGGATGTGGCCGATGAGGCCCTTTGTCAGGCATTGAATCACTACAAAGCTGCCTACGGAACGGTTGTGGTGATGGAAGTGGCTACCGGTAATATCAGAGCGATGGTGAATCTGTCCAGAACAGAAAGTGGAATGGGATGTGACGAGCATATCAACTATGCCGTTACTGAAAGTCAGGACCCTGGATCGACTTTTAAATTGATCAGTATGCTGGTGGCTTTGGAAGATGCCGGCGTTGACGCCCACATTCGGGTTGATCTCAATGGCGGGTTGTGGGATTTCGGGTCCAAAACCATGTTCGATGCCAGTCGACACGGAATCGGCCAAGCCGACCTCACAGAAATTTTTGCCAAAAGCTCCAATGTGGGGGTATCTCGTCTGATTCAACAATATTATGGCAAAAACCCAAAGCGATTCACTGATCTGTTGGAAAAGATGGGGGTTGATCGGCCTTCAGGCATATCATTGGCAGGTGAGGCTGTGCCCAAAATCACCAAACCCATCACCGCAGAATGGTCAGACGTTTCACTGCCATGGCTCAGCGTGGGCTATGGGCTCAATCTAACCCCGCTGCAGGTTTTATGTCTCTACAATTCAGTAGCCAATAATGGTTTTCGGGTAACACCACGCCTGGTCGCTGAGGTCCGCAATACCAACACAAACCAAACCTATGTCACGCCCATTCGCGTAGCCAATAAGCCCATCGCATCAGCAAAAACACTCAAAGCGCTCAACCAAATGTTGCGGGCTGTCGTTGAGCTAGAAGGGGGCACAGGAAAACGCTTGCAAAACCCTTCCTATTCAGTAGCGGCCAAAACGGGTACCGCACAAATGTTGGTGAATAATCAATACGTTAAGCGCTACAGGGGCAGTGTGGCGGGATTTTTTCCAGCGGAAAAGCCGCGCTACAGCATGGTGGTGATGTTGGCCGATTTGGGCGACTCAGCCTATTATGGTGGTGTAGTGGCGGGCTCCGTTTTTCGGAAAGTGGCCGACCATCTTTACGCCCGAGGGTGGGGCGATCAGGGAAACAAGGTTCCAAAACACTGGGAAGGCGACAGCATACCTGCACCATTGGTCAGTGGTTTGGAGTTGCCCACACGCAAGGCCTTGGATCAACTCGGAATGAAGCACCGCACCACGCGCAAGCCATCAAACGGCAACGAGCGTACTGTGGGTGCCCATGGGGCAGGCAGTTCCTATGTTCAAGCCCAACCCACCCATGGGGCAGGCAGTTTCTATGTCCAGGCCCAACCCACCCATGGGACTTGGAAGCTCACAGAGGTCACCGTCCGCAAAGGCATCGTATCAGACCTCACAGGCATGGGACTCTCCGACGCATTGCAGGTGGCGGGCTACTTGGGATACCCCACAGAAGTATTCGGGCGTGGACGAGTGGTCAGGCAGGATCCAGTGCCAGGCACCCCACAAGCATCGGGCAAACACCTAACACTCTACCTTCAATGAATCGGAGCATTGGACATATCATGGCGGAAGTCGATGCTGCGATCCTCACGGGTTCGCCCGATATCCTATGCGGTCGCTTATGCATCGACTCACGAACCGTGGGTAAGGGTGATGCATTTCTGGCCCTGAGAGGCACCCGAATCGACGGACATGCTTTCATTGAGGGCGCACGCCGAGCAGGTGCCACGGTCATCGTTGCAGAAACCCAGCCGCCCAAAGATCTTCCGGCCAATGCGGCATGGGTACAGGTCAAAGACAGCAGCATAGCCGCCGGACGCATGGCCGCAGCATGGTATGGACACCCTTCCAGGAAATTGACCTTGACGGGTGTAACCGGCACCAACGGAAAAACCACGACGGTTAGTCTCCTGTTCGGCCTCTTTCAGGCATTGGGATTTCGCTGTGGTATGCTATCCACCATCGGAAATCGGATAGGAGATCAGGAATTTGAGTCGACCCACACCACACCCGATGCCATCCAGATCCAAGAGATGCTGTCGAAGATGGTGGCAGCCGGTTGCACCCATGCCTTTATGGAGGTGAGCAGTCACTCGGCTGTCCAAAACCGGATTGAAGGACTCGATTTTGCTTTGGCGATGTTCACCAACATTACCCACGATCATCTCGACTACCACGGAACATTCGAAAATTATATAAAGGCGAAAAAGTCGTTTTTTGACCGCCTCGGCAAGAATTCCGTGGCACTGCTGAATGCCGATGACCGACATTCTGGGGTGATGGTGCAAAACACGGCCGCCGAAGTGCAGCGCTATGGGCTCCAGCACGACGCCCGATTTCGGGCCCGAATTCTAGAAAATAGTTTCGACGGGATGCATTTGCTACTCGACGGACATGATTTTTACAGTCCACTCATCGGCAGTTTCAATGCCAGCAACCTCCTGGCCGTATATGCTGCCGGATGCCTTTTGGGTGAAGAGCCGACCTCCTTACTGGTCGAGTTATCGCGCCTGGGGCCACCTCGAGGCCGATTCGATTATGTTCGGTCAGCCAACGGTATAACGGGTATAGTCGACTATGCACATACCCCTGATGCTTTGGAACATGTGCTCGAAACCCTGCGCGACATCCGCCGGGCCGGACAAAAAATCATCACTGTATTGGGATGCGGGGGCGACCGCGACCGCAGTAAACGACCGGTAATGGCCGGATTGGCCGCGCGTTTGTCGGACCGGGCCATCCTCACGAGCGATAACCCGCGCTCGGAAGATCCAGAAACCATTATCGATGAGATGATGGACGGACTTCGGCTCGAAGAACGGATCAATCTCCTTCGAATCAGCGACCGAGCGGAGGCCATTCGTGCCGCTTGTATGCTGGCGCTACCTGGTGATCTCGTTTTGGTGGCCGGAAAAGGCCACGAAACCTACCAAGAAATCGGGGGTGTTCGCCACCCATTCGACGACCGTGCC
>SXGR01081207.1_pt1 | contig 35047 bp, 35 predicted proteins | sample 3174711 | NCBI WGS metagenome assembly SXGR01 (sample SAMN11356860, study PRJNA531348) | freshwater metagenome | isolation source: freshwater sample F1-60 | place: China: Fuxian Lake, Yuxi | collected 2017-12-25 | reverse complement strand
TGCATCGCTGATTGAATTCGCTCAAGCGCGATCACGAATGCCGCTCGGCGCAGATCCGTCTTGAGACTCATGGCCTTCTCAAAAATCCCATTTGCTTCTTTCTCCATCATGCCTTTTAATTTTGTGAACACGTCTGCCTCGCTCCAGTGCTCGCCTTTCAAATTTTGTTCCCACTCAAATGTCGAGACCGTCACTCCACCAGAGTTGGCGAGGATATCTGGAACAACGGGAATTCCTCGAGCAAAGAGCTGGTCATCGGCCTCGGGTGTCGTTGGTCCGTTTGCAAGCTCAAAAACTACCTTGGCTTGAATGCGGCCTGCATTATCTTCACGGATCTGATTCTCCAGAGCGGCTGGGATCAAGAGGTCACATTCAACGTACAGGACTTCATCTGAGGCAATGGTCTGTGCTCCTGCAAACCCACCGACCGAACCGGTCGCTTTCTTATGCTCGTATAACGCAGCCACATCCAGTCCGTTCTCGTTCACGACGGCCGCCTTGGAGTCCGAAGCGGCGATAATCTTGTGTCCGGCACTTTGCCAAATATGCGCCGCGTGTTCTCCCGCATTTCCAAATCCCTGAATCACCACGCGACACATGGCTGGTAATCCAAGCTTCTCACGCAGCGCTTCAAAGACATAGAAGCCTCCCTGTGCTGTTGCTGTGCCACGACCCTCTGATCCTCCATGGTCTATGGGCTTCCCTGTAATGACGGCACCGCTCGTGTCTCCCGTGGCCTTGGCAAACTCATCCGCCATCCAAGCCATAATCTCTGGTGTGGTATTCACGTCAGGTGCCGGGACATCTTTCTGCGGACCAACCACGTCGGCCATACGACGCATCCATCCTCGAGAAAGTTGCTCGAGTTCTGCCTTGGAGAGCTCCTTGGGGTTTACGGTCACGCCTCCCTTACCACCACCCATCGGAATACCTGCGACGGCACATTTGAGTGCCATCCAAAACGCAAGGGCTTTTACCTCTTCGATATCCGTGTCCTGATGGTAGCGGATACCGCCCTTATACGGACCACGAGCATTGTTAAACTGCACGCGATAGCCTTCGAATACCTTCTGGCTTCCGTTATCCATAGCGACCGGAATCGAAATACGAACCTGGCGGTCGGGATGTGAGATCCGTTCAAGGAAGTCTGCGGAAAAAGATACGAGGCTCGTGGCGCGCTTTAGCTGTGAAAGCGCATTTTGAAATGGGTTGTTCATAGTAGGACCAGGATACACCTACAGCCAAAAAAGAAAATCCTACCCCGGGATGAGGTAGGGACGCAGGAGCGGGAGACCAGGAACAACGCCCTGGATGGTGAGGAAGACTCCCCACCAGATGGAGGTCTGGCCGAACCCGATGAGCCCCAGGAGTCCAATGGACTTGCCATGGAAGTGGTCATGGACCATCGCGCTGAACGCGACCTGGCAGAACATGAGTAAGTAGGCCCACAGGGAGATCGGATAGAAGAACGATCCAACGAAGTATATCGCCAAAGCAACACCGACGAAAAGTCCGGTTCTCGGCGCCATGGGGTGCGACGGGTGGTGGGCACGGACGTGCTGCGCGAACTGGAAGAGTTCGAAGGCGCACAGACACAGCACGAAACGCGGTGTCCACGAAAGGACCGATACGATCAGGATGTAGGGCCCCATCCAGAGAACCCAGTGTCCCCACCGGTCGATCCAGCGATCCGGGGGTTGTGATGCGTTCATGAAATCTCCCTGGAGGAAGAGAAGGTACCTCAAAGAGATGATCGTGTCAACCATTTTGGTGACGGAACAGTTGTATAATCGGGACGATAAGGATGATCGAAAAAAGACCGCCAAGAACGAGGTATCCATGAGCCGCCGTGGCGTTTTGGGTTACAAAGCCATATACGAGAATCGTGAGAATCGAAACGAGACTGCGAATAAAATTATTCATTGAAAGCAGTGTCGCACGCGAGCCGGTTTGTGTGGCTTGATTGATGTAGTCGTTCAGGGCAATCTCAAGTCCCACCCAGGCGAGTGAACCCAAGATGAGAGGGCCCAAGAGCCACCACGGGTTTTGAATAAGTCCTATTCCAAAAAAATGCAGAAGCATGAACAAGGCGCACACGAACACGAGCTGGGCGGAAGAAAAGAATTTCATAAAGTGATGCACAGAACCTTGAACGACGACCGAGAGCAGGCGCTTCACAGCATAGACTCCGCCGATGAGCGCGGCGTTGATGCCCACATCGTCCATGACCGCTTGTTGAAAGTCTCCAAGAGCAAACAACGGACCAACAACCAACGCGCTCGAAAAAATAAGCCAAAGAATTGCCGGGCGCTGTTTGAGTTCACTCCAGGCCAGTGACAAATGGGTGAACGCTTTGGTCTTGCTTGCTTCTTTTTTCTCAACAGAGATGTCGTCCTTGGTAGGACCGATTGTCGAAACGACATACGCGGCAAGGAGAAACTGCACAATCCCGATCACAAACGGTAACCACCAAGCGATTTCGTAAAACACTCCAGCCATCGCCATGGAGATCACACTCACCGCGGTCGCAAATCCCTTTCCCCGACCAGAGAGTTTTGCATGTTGGTCGACAAGTCCCAGCTTTTGCAAACGTTCAAAAAAGAATGCTTCTCCCGTTCCAGTCATGAAACTTCCAAATCCAAAATACGCAACGGATCCCAACAGCATCCACCAAAATGAACCCCCTAGATATAGGGTCATAGAAAACGCTTGACCCAGCATTGAAAAGACCAGAACCCTTCGGTGTCCAAACCGGTCGGCGATTGCTCCGCTAGGAAGTTCAAACAAAAATGAAACAACCGACCCAGCGCCGGCGATAATGGAGAGTTCACTCAGAGTGAGTCCAAGATCAATCCCGTACAAAACAAGAATGGGAACAACGAACCGTTTCAACAGAGCACGAAAAAGATAATACTTTTTGATGTCGGGATGCAAAGACATGGTCGTATTGTCAGTCAATAACGAATTCCATTCTATCTTCTTTCTCAACCAAGCGCCAAAAGATGTTCACAGAAGTATTCAACATTGACGGGATGGTGGCCGAGTGAAAAGATGGAGACATATGGAGGATACATTCGCTACAAAAGCAGACCTCAATAGCGCCATTGAACACCTAAAGGACTGGTTGGTTCAAATCTTCGACCAGAGGTTTGATTCGGTTAATGTGAGGTTCAATGGAGTTGATGAGCGATTCAATGGGGTTGATGAGAGACTTAACTCTGTCGATGAGAGGCTCAATGGAGTTGATGAGAGACTTCAGTCGGTTGATGAGAGGTTTGACTCGGTTGATGAAAGATTCAACTCGGTCGATGAGAGACTTCAGTCAGTTGATGCGAGGTTTAATGTGATTAATGAGAGATTTGAAGAAATGGCCATCATGGTAAAACAAGGTTTTGACTCGATGGACGGGCGGTTTGACCGGGTCGACGCACGACTCGAAAACCTGGAGGAACAAAACGAAATTCGTGGCCAACAAAATAGACTTCTTGCCAAAAGAATCACGACACTTGAACTAAAACAACCGGCCTGACCGGTTGTTTTGATTCTATTCTTGATTCGCCAACCACCGTTCGGCGTCCAGGGCTGCCATACAACCAGTACCCGCCGCTGTGACGGCCTGACGATACTTGTGATCTGCTACATCCCCGCCGGCGAAGACCCCCTCTACACTCGTCGCGGTCGAACCAGGCTTGGTCACGATGTAGCCTTTTTGATCGAGCTCGAGAATATCTTTAAAGAGTTCCGTGTTGGGCTTATGACCAATCGCGACAAAAAGTCCTTCCGCCGTCATCTCGCTCTCTTGATTGGTTTGATTATTGAAAACCCGCACACCCGTCATTTTGGTTCCATCTCCAAGCACCTCTCGCACCTCGGTATTCCACACAAACTCGATCTTGGGATTTTTCATCGCACGCTCCTGCATAATTTTGGAAGCACGCAACGATTCACGTCGATGGACGACTGTCACCTTCTTCGCAAACTTTGTGAGAAAATTTGCTTCTTCCATGGCGGAGTCTCCTCCACCCACAACCAAAATCTCTTTGTCGCGGAAGAAGAATCCATCACAGGTCGCACACGCGGAAACACCATGACCCTGGTATGTCTCTTCCCCGGGTACACCGATCCACATGGCTTGAGCCCCCGTACAAATGACGACAGCCTCTGCGGTATATTCTTTGTCACCTGCCTTCATCTTAAATGGCCGCCTGGAAAAATCTACCTGAGTGATATCCTCCGAGATTATTCTCGTTCCAAATCGAACCGCCTGCGCCTTAAACTTCTCCATCATCTCAGGACCCATGAGCCCCTCTGGAAATCCAGGAAAATTTTCGACCTCGGTCGTGAGCATGAGCTGACCACCCGGCTGACCACCTAAACGTTGACCCTCAAACAAGAGCGGCTTCATGTCCGCGCGCGCGGCGTAAATGGCGGCAGTGTACCCCGCAGGACCAGAGCCAATAATGATCACGTTCTCGACCATACTAGAGATGACGCTGAATTTTTGCGCGGAGCGACTCCTTCGTCATCGACCCAGAAAACTGTTCGGCAACCTGTCCTCCCCTAAAAATGATAAACGTAGGAATAGAAAGGATGTTGTACTTCTGTGCGATATCTGAGCTTTCATCGACATTCACTTTTCCCACGACCACCCCCTCCATCTCACCAGCCAATTCTTCCACAATCGGAGACATGACTCGACAGGGACCGCACCAGGGTGCCCAGAAATCAACAAAGACTGGCTTATCGGAGCCCAAGACAGCGGCATCAAAATTTTCGGACGTAAATGTTTGTTCAGACATAACGAACTAGCGAAGGTTTACTCCATCAATTTTTAACTCTTTGGTAATACGATCCTCAGTATAAGACTCAAGGAGGTCTCCTTCCTCAGGTTTTACCTTTCCCTTATAGCTCATACCGATCTCCTGGCCAGCCTGAGCTTCTTTGAGTTCCGCGCGACCAAGTTGCAAGCTTAAAATACTTCCTTCCCCAACATACTCTCCGTTTCGAGACAGGCGAAGCTTTGCTCCCCGGTGAATCTTTTCGCCTTTTACACGACCGCCAACAATCCATCCGCCATCAATCTTCTTGAAGTTCTTCAAAACCTCAAAGCGTCCTTGCTCTTCAATAACCGTATCTGCGGGAAGTCGCTTCTTCAATTCCTCAATGACGTCCTCAAACAATTTGTAAATAATCTTGTACTCACGCAAATCAACTTCCTTATCACGCGCAAGCTCCTGTGCCCCACCGCTGGGGTGAACATTGAATCCAATCACGATGGCCTGGCTCCCAGCGGCTGTATTGATGTCCGCGTCTGTGATGTTGCCCAATCCTTTTTGAACAACCTTCACGCCCACCTGGTCATGCTTGATTTTATCGAGCATTCCCAAAATGGCTTCAAGCGACCCAAGCACGTCTGTGCGAATAATCAAATTCACGATTTGCTTTCCTTCCTCGCTCTGACCTTCCTCATCTGAACCTTTCACCACATGTCGAATAGAAGCGACTTCTTCGGTGGCTTTCAGACTGGAGTCTGTTGATTTCATTTTCTTCAAATCCCTCACGTCCATCGGCACTTCCATCACATCTCCCACCGCCGGAGCCAATTTCCATCCGATGATCTTGGCGGGGGTTGAAGGTGGGGCCTCCAAAAGATTTTCTCCTTTCCAGTTTTGCATCGCACGCACACGACCGAACTGCGTTGCGCGCACTCCCAAGTCGTCACCAATTCTGAGTGTTCCACTTTGAACAAGAACCGTTGCCACCGCTCCCGCACCCGGGTTTACGTTTGATTCGATCACGGTTCCAATAGCCCGACCATCAGGATTTGCAACAATATGTTCTTTTTCCATTTCCTCAACCAACAGAAGCATGTCCAAAAGCTGATCGATATTCGTGCCTGCTTTAGCACTCACGCCCACGACAATCGTCTTTCCTCCCCAATCTTCTGGCACGAGTTCAAGTTCTGAAAGTTGTGTTTTGACCTTCTCGATGTTGGCTTCGGCGCGATCAATTTTGTTGAGGGCGACGACAAAAGGAAGACCAGCAGACTTGATGATATCGATGGCCTCCTTGGTCTGAGGTTGAACACCATCATCCGCGGCCACGACCAAAATGGCAATGTCTGCGACCTTGGCCCCACGCGAACGCATGACCGTAAACGCTTCATGTCCTGGGGTATCGATGAACGTCAGCATCTTTCCATTTCGTTCTACCTGATAGGCACCGATGTGCTGGGTGATTCCACCCGCCTCCGTCTCCATGACATTGGTTGATCGAATCGCGTCGAGCAACTTTGTTTTTCCGTGGTCGACGTGTCCCATCACAACAATAACCGGGGGACGACGTTGCAAATGATCTTTGTGTTCGGTTTCGATTCGGTCACGAAGTTTCTCTGTTCCTTCCACATCTTCCTGCCGAACGCTGCCATCTTGTCGAATCGCTTTGAACCCAAGATCCTCGGCAAGAATGGAGGCTGTGTCAAAGTCGATGCGTTCGTTGATCGCCGCAAGAATCCCGTTATGCATGAGTTCTTGCATGATACGCGGAACCGGTTGATCAAGAGCCGAAGCAAAATCTCGCACTGTCATGACGGACGGAAGGGTAACCGGTTTGCGGTCCCCTTCTGGAAGATCTCTTCGAGCTGCTATAGCCTTCTGATCCCGCACCTTATCTGCAAGCCGTTCCTTCCGACGCATCTCATTCCACGCTTCAGTGATTGTCTGCGCCTGACGGTTGTCGATTTTGAGGGCCTTTTTTCCAACAGCAAAACCAAGCAACGGAAGCTTCTCCCGAAGTTCCTCAGGTCTGACACGCAGGCGTCGGGCAAGTTCTGTAATGTTCATATAAGACGCCTCAGAGTTTAGCGAAAATCCAAATATTGGTCAATAAACAGATTATTGGTAAAACGGGGAAACAAGCCGACCTGACCCTAATGACCCCACACAAAAAGAAAAAGGACTAAGGATCCAAGTGCCAGAGCATGGCACAGGATCTTAGTCCTAAGGGCTAGGGCTTGCGGGTCGCGAGGAGACACCGGCTGACAGGATACCATCCGCTGCTGGAGCGACCATCGCACGCCCCGAGACTCAGGCCGAACTCGTCGTTGGTGACGATGAGGAGGCCTAGGAGGCCGTCGGGGTCCGCGATCGCTTCCATGGCGATCCTCCGTGAGTTGATACTGGGCTGGTCGTCGTACTGGTCGGCCAGGGCGAGTCCCGCTTCGGCCGGGCAGGGGTAGAGGCCGAAGGTAGCAGCGCGCTCGAGAAACTCACGGTAGGTGTAGACCTCCGTGAAACCGAGGTCCGCTCCGCTGACGTCTACGAGTGGGAGATCGACCACCACCTGAGAGCAAGTCGTCTCAGCGGCGATGTCCCGTGCCCACCTGTTGATCTTGCGGCCACGACCCTCGATGGAGGCGAGGTAGGCCTCAGGGGTCTTGTGCAAACCCAATGTGACGGTGCGCCAGGGGAGGAAGGTCATCCCGGTCATGATTTCTCCTACCGTGGTAGCCTACCTATCCGATGCGGAATGCATCGGCAGCAAACCTTGGCCACAGCGATAAAAATCCAATCCAGATGCTTGTCGCTATGGTCAAAATGACGCTAAACTATACTTACATTATGCTAAAAAGTCAAGCAATCGACCAGGAAGTTGCTGCAAAACAAGGCTTTCTTTTGATTGATAAACCGGCAGGGATGACCAGCCATGATGTAGTTGACCGTGTGCGCAAGCTCACGGGTGAACGGCGGGTTGGACATGCGGGGACGCTGGATCCGTTTGCTACGGGTCTGCTTATTGTCGGCGTTGGCCGCTTAGCTACACGAGAAATGGAGAAGCTTGTGGGACTCGACAAGGAATACGAGGCCACGTTTGTGTTGGGAAAAAGCTCCACCACGGACGACACTGAAGGAGAGATTACGGATGCGCCGCTGCATAACCTTTCGATGATAACCACCCCTAGCCCCTCCTTAAAAAGGAGGGGGACCGAAGAAAAAGAAGACGTCCTCCGGAAGGCTATACAACAGTTCATCGGTAAAATTGATCAGATCCCGCCGACATACTCGGCGATTAAGATTGGCGGGAAAAAAATGTACGAGGCCGCCCGAGAAGGAAAGCCTATGGAGGCAAAGGCAAGACAAGTGAACGTGTATTCATTTGAGCTACATAACCTTTCGATGATAACCACCCCTAGCCCCTCCTTACCAGCCGTCGCCAGGCTATGGCTGGTCAGCCGAAGCTTTAGCGAAGGCGGAAAAAGGAGGGGGATCGAAGAAATGGAGGGGTGTCGGATTACTGTGACAATTCGTTGTTCAAGCGGGACGTATATCCGTTCACTCGCCCGAGATCTTGGACGGGCTCTTGGTGGTGGTGGCTACGTCGAACAACTCCGTCGTACGGAGATCGGACCGTTCTCCCTCTCACAAGCACAGACACTTGAGGCACTTCAAAACACGGTTCAAACAGCGCTCATTCCTGTTGCAACACTCCTTTCTTCTCTTTGACACGAAGCCCCTCTGATGCTACCTTGGCTGTGCGAATTAATTGTTTGTTCCTCTTGTAGAAGCTCACGGATTCCACGAAATCGCGCTTTCATATGACCTTTGCCGCTTGCCAACTATCTGTTCCAAGCCGTAACTCCTTCCTAAAAGAAGGTTTGTTGTTGTAAAGCGTTTTCGTGAAAATCCGGTTCCTTCATGAGCTTCTCAAGAGTTGAGAAGTTTTATGTTAACCACTTACACCCTCGTCGCGGCCGTGGTCTCCCTCCTCGTGGGAGGCGGAGCCGGTTACGCGATTCGCAAAGCGCAGGCCAAAAAATCGGCAGATCATGCTGAGGCCCGAGCTGAGCAAATCCTATCCGAAGCCAAAAAGAAGCAAGAAGAAATACTCACGGAAACTAAGAGCCGTGAGCAAGAAGCTCTTCTTCGTGCAAAGGAAAAAGCCATGAAGATCATCGACGAGGCAAAGCTAGATGAGACCGCTCGCCGACGAGATCTACAGGATCAGCAACGTCGACTCGAAAAACGAGAAGCCATGTTTGATCAAAACCTCGTTGAAATTGAGAACAAGAAAACAAGGCTTGAAGAAAAGACAAAAGAAATTGAAGACATGAAGGAGCGTGTCCGTGCGATTAAGGAAGAACAAGTCACGAAGCTCCAAGAGATCGCCGGACTGAACCGCGAACAAGCTGAAGCCAAGCTCCTGGCCGCCATTGAGAGAGATTCTCAAGACGCGCTCATGAGCCGTCTGCGAAAACTCGAACAGGAAAGTGAAGAAGAGCTCGAGATCAAATCTAGAAAAATCTTGTCACTGGCCCTCACGCGCTATGCCTCGAGCGTGTGTGCAGACACAACAACAACAGGTGTTGAGCTCCCTAATGACGAGATGAAGGGCCGCATTATCGGAAAAGAAGGACGCAACATCAAAGCGATCGAACTCCAAACAGGAACGGAGATCATCGTGGACGACACGCCGAACATGATCACGATCTCTGGCTTCTCCCCAATCCGAAGACAGGTTGCTAAGCGAGCCTTGGACGAACTCATAAAAGACGGCCGCATTCACCCAGCCCGTATTGAGGAGGCCATCCTCAACGCCAAGAAGACGATTGCGAAAGATCTCCGAAAGGCGGGCGAAGATGCCCTCTACCAATTGGGCATTCCGGTCACCTCTATCGATCCAAAGCTCACGTCTATTTTGGGACGCATGAAGTACCGCACCAGCTATGGCCAAAACGCGCTCATGCACTCCATTGAGGTGGGGACCATCGCAGGCATGATAGCCGAAGAACTTGGTGCCGACGTATTTGTCTGTAAGAAAGGTGGTCTCTTCCACGATATCGGCAAAGCTGTCGACCACGACATGCAGGGAGCTCATCCAGAGATCGGCTACAACATCATGAAGAAATTCGGATTCCCAGAAGAACTCTGTTACCAGTCGATTGCCCACCACGAGGATCGTCCTCGCACCATTGAGGGGGCAATCGTGAAAGCGGCGGATGCCATCTCCGGTGCTCGACCAGGAGCCCGCAAACAATCTCTTGAACAATTCATCCAGCGCATGGAGGAACTTGAACGCACCGCTTCATCCTTTGATGGAGTCGAGAAGGCCTATGCGATCCAGGCCGGTCGTGAAGTGCGCGTGTTTGTCCAACCAGAAAAAATCGATGACCTTACGGCCTATCGCCTCGCAAAAGATGTCGCGAATAAAATCGAGGCTGAACTCTCCTACCCAGGAGAAGTAAAGGTCACGATCATTCGTGAAACTCGCGTGATTGAGTATGCCAAATAAGATTGACAGACGGCTGTTTCTTTGCTAGACTCAGAGCAATATGAACAAAGCAGAATTGGCTACCCAACTGGCCGAACAACTCGATGTCTCCAAAAAATTGGGCGAGGATTTCATTGCCTCCTTTGAAGAAATCGTGACACGTGCCCTGACGCGTGGAGAAGAAGTGACCATCGCAGGCTTCGGCACCTTTAGCTCCCGCACCCGCAAAGGCCGGATCGGAGTGAATCCCCAAAAACCAACTGAAAAAATCGAGATCCCTTCTGTCCTTGTTCCGAAATTCAAAGCAGGGAAAGCTTTGAAGGATACACTTAAAGGGAAGCGATCCGTCTAAACAAAAAAAGGCCATGGCCTTTTTTTGTTTGTCGACGAAATCGACAACACATACCGTGGGCCTATATCCCACACACACCTATTCTAAGGTGAGGAGGTGAACATGGATACACCGACTCGTGAAGAATTCATCCAACGAGCCGTTAGGTGGGCAGAGATCCACGCCGGCGTGAAGTGGGACATGGAGTACGGCGATCCGGCGCGAGCCCGCGAAATGGCAGGTGCCTGGGTGAGCGTGATCGAGCTCATGGTGATGACTTCGAGTGCTGACTACGCCCGCGCCTCATGGAGTCCATACCAAGCCCCTCAGTGTGCGGTCGTCCCAGCTGCGCCGGGGATCTCGCTCAGGGAGTTGGGATTCTCCATCAGGTACCTTCCAGCCGGATCCCCGTTCCGGTTCGACCAAGGTCATGAGGACGAGGTCCGAAGCCTCTTCAATGATCTCACCATCTCTGAGGTCCCACAGCAACGGTACACACGAGAGACAGTCTTCCCTGAAGATCGTGTGCTGATCACCTGGCACACGGAGTGCGCTCCACTCACCAGTGATCCTCGAGACCCAATCCCCTTCAACGTGTTCCTGCTCTCCCCTGATGGGAAGGAGCGCGAGACCTCGCGAGTCAGCACACGCATCGTCGCTGCCTTCCCCACCGAAGAAGCGGCTACACAATGGGTGAGGTCTCGTGCAGGCGACCTCCAGGCACAGCATGATCGCAACCACACCCGACTGTGCAAGGACACGGCCTGCGCCAATCGTAGGCACATCTACGTGCCCCACCACGACTAGTCGCCCGTATCCGCCTGACGCCCAGGCGGACTTTTTTCTCTGATACCAACCCGGTTGGTATCCAAACACTCAACCTAGCAAAAAATCGACAGTCATCGACAATCAGTGTTGATGATAAAACCCCACCTGAACAGGCGGGGCTTTTTCTTTGTTGTTATTCGTGTGATGTGAGTCGCTCTGGTGCCGCAAGCCACTCTCTCACTTGCTCGGACACATCTTCGCGTTTCACGAGTCTTGCGTCGGCTTCATGCCGCTCCTTCCACTCCACCGAGCCTTGCGCAAGCGACTTTTGTGAAACAACCAACCGCAACGGGATGCCGATGAGATCGGCGTCGGCAAATTTTTCCCCAGCGCTTACCCCTTCGCGATCGTCCCAAAGGATTTCAACACCAGCAGTTTCGAGTTCTTCGACCAGCTCGCTGGCTGCCTCTTCAACCTGCTCGTTGGCCGTCGCATCTTTGCCTGTAAGTGACACGAGGTGAATGTGATACGGTGCCACCGCTTTGGGCCAGATCATTCCGCGGTCATCATGATGCACTTCCACAATCGATCCCATCACGCGTGACGGTCCGATTCCGTAGCAACCCATGATGATGTCAACAAACTTGCCGTCTTCTCCCTGTGCCTTGAGCTCGAACGCGTTTGAGAACCGACACTCGAGGGGGAAAATATTTCCAACTTCGATCGACTTCACAATCTCGTACTTTTTCTCGTTCTCGTGGTCGGCTTCCGGGACGATCTCCTTGTTCATTGCCTCGCCTGTCTGGCGATCAATATAAATCTTGTCCTCGCCAGCAGGAGTGGGAACTTGAAATTCGTGCGAATGTTTTTCAGTAAAGACTCCACCGGATGCCGCGGCTACAATTGCGTTCAAACCACATCGACGATAGACGTTCAGGTATCCAGCCTTCGCTTTCTCGTAAAAATCGAGGAAATCCTTTTCCGTGAGATGGAAGCTGTAGAGATCTTTCATCGAGAACTCTCGACCGCGCAAAAGTCCGGACTTGGCGCGTGGCTCGTTGCGGAACTTATCCTGAATCTGATAGAGCGCAACCGGAAAATCTCGGTACGAGTGAGCGTACGCTTTCACGAGCGGTGTGATAACTTCCTCAGCGGTCGAGGAGAGGCCGTATTCTTTTCCGCCAGCGCCCTCAAGTTTGAACATCACGTCGATTTTCTCCCAACGCTCAGTCGCGTCGTAGAGCGCTCGAGGATGAAGGGCTGGCATGAGTACTTCCTGCGCACCAAGGTTGTTCATCTCCTCGCGGACGATCGCCTTGATCTTGGTAAGCACACGAAGCCCCAACGGCATGTAGGTGTACACGCCAGCTGTGACCTGGTTTATAAATCCGCCTTGTGTGAGAAGCCGCGCGTTGGCGGAATCTGCATCGTGCGGAGCTTCCTTGGTAGTTTTTCCAAACAGTTGTGAGTATCGCATAGCGGGTAAATCCTATCAGATCGTCCGCATTTAGCCAAAAGAAAATCCGACCCGCGTATGGTCGGAGCGCAGCTAGGCGTCATCCTGGAGGTTGCGTGTGCTTCCCAGTCCTTGTCCGGGCCAGATGCGGTCGATCTGCATCTCCATAGCCTGGAGCCACATCGCACGCATCGCCCAGTAATCATCTCCCATCGGGAAACTGACCTGAATATCTACTCGGGCGTCCCGACGTCCAAACTGCTTGGCAGCCTCTTCACGAAGCACGCTGCGTACCGCTTGAATGCGACTCCCGACAATGTCTGGATGTTTGGCATCAATTCGCTCTGTCTGATGATCCCGGAACTCAACAGAGGAAGAGCTGAGGCGAAGGAGATAATCCTGTGCTCCCGGGAATTCCCGAAGGAATCTTGCAGGCTCAAGCTGGAATGTCTGAGAAGCCATGAGGATGGCTCGGAGGCGTTCCCAACGTCCGATCGATGTCTCCCTCAGATCGATGGGGCTCAACACGAGTTGCAGATCGGCTATGCTGGTGGCGAGGGACATTGTCACACGCATGGGGATCCCGGGAATCTGGAACACTCCCAGTGGCATGCCCACCTCGACCATTTTTTCCCGCACCGTAGATCGATCCAGCAAGCAGCCGGACCAAGCTGGGTCGAGAAGCCTGTTGGCCTGAACTTCAGCAATCTCTCCTCGAACGTGCTGCCAGATGACCGGATCACCTTCTTGGGACCACGGCATCAACATCGCAGGGCTCCAAGGCTCATCCGCGAGGAGGATCTCGAGGAGAACTGTTCGAGAAATGCTGGGTCGATTCATGGAACCTCCTTTCCAAAGCAACCAGAAAACAATCCTGTCAAAAACTCACGTTGAAGTCAACCAACTTGCATCCTCTAGGAATCTGTGGCAGTGTTTCTTCTGTATGAACTTCTGCTTCGCAAAGAAAAGCTTCAAGAAGACCCTCCCCCCGGGAGTGCGTACTTGAACTTGCGAAGAAATTCGTACGACAAGAAACGCCTCCTACGGGAGACGTTTTTTGTTCCACCATCACCGCTGGAGGAGCCATGAGATCTCAATCGGAACGTACACCGGGCATCATCTATCTCTCGGGCAGCGATCTGCTGGCCCATTCTGACCGCTGGTACGCGGAAGTCGAAGCTGCGACAAGAGGATCCGAACACCTCCTCACAAAGACTCGCGCGGAACTCGAGCCCGCTGCCCGAGCGGGTCTGGTCACCATCGCCATCGATACAACGGAAGACAATCGGGTGGTGGGCTGCATTGTCCTGTGGGAGCTTGAGCGGAACGAAGGAGTCATGTGGTACGAGCTGGGCACGTTCCTGGTCGTACCTGACCATCGCTTCAAAGCGCGCGGCCCCAAAGCAATGCCCATCGGCGACTTCCTTACGCGTCACCTGCTGGAAGAACACGCTGGAAGACACATCATGTGTACCACGGACAACCCTGCTGCCGCGCACACGTTCGTCCGTGACGGGATGCGAGTCGTGAGCTTCCATGATCTGCCGTCTTCGATCCATGGCGCGACCTGCATCTGCCCACTCTCAAAGACCGGCACGTCTACGAATCGATCGTGCCGCCTCAAGAACGGTCCCTGCCATGCCTTTGTCTCGTACAACACGTGGGAACGCATGGGATGTCCCGATTCTCCTGACATGGGATAGCAAAAGTGGGACAGTGACGGAGACTAGCACTTCCAACAACAACCTGCGTCAAACGGACGCAGGTGTTTTATTTTGGTATGAAAAAAGAGTCCGCAAGGGAACTCTCGTTGATGGTCAGGGCGTCTGGGAAGCAGCTTCTGGGGTCGCTTCCGGTTGAAGGATCGGGATCAGGTGGTCGATCTGACGGATCTGCGCAAGCACAATCGTGACGGCCAACACACCGTAGAGGGCGAGCCAGGTGAGGCGAACGCGTAGGGGTGGGTACTCCCGCTCCTCGACCATATCTTGCTCATCTGCTCCGAGTTTTGAATCGCAATCGTAGTAGAACCAGGTGAAGACTCCTCCTAGGAAGATATCCAGGGTGTTGATGCACGTAGCCTGACCTCCGTATCCCATGAGCATTAGCATGCTCATGGAGCCCCACACCGCCAAAGCAATGACCGGACGCACGTATTTCGGGAGCGTCTGGAAATCGTCTAGGACAAGTAACCAGATGAGCAGCAGGCCTGGCTCCCGCAGGAGGACCGTGTAGATGAGCAGGAGACCAACACCGACCCATTTGAACCAGGGGCCGACGACCTGCGTCACCCGACCGCCGTCCAGCGGGCTGATCGGGAGTAGGTTGAAGAGGTTGAGGAAGAGGCCGGTGTAGCTGACCAACAGCAAGATCTCAGCGGTCTTGCCGTCTGTCAGTGGCCACAAGGCAAAGCAGGCAAGCGCGCCGATCGTGCCCAGCAACGGTCCTCCCAAACCCACGAATGCCTCTGTCTCCCGATCCTTGAATCCGGGCGCAAAAATGAGTGCTCCCAGGAATGGGATGAAGACGGGCGCGGGAGTGCCCAACCCCTTGATCCGCATCGCGATGACGTGCCCCATCTCGTGGATGAAGAGCATCGAGACCAGACCTACCGCGAACCAAGGTCCGAGGTAGAACCCGTAGACGATCGTCGATATGAGCATCGAAACGATCGTCACGAAGACCTTGGCGAACTTTGCCGCCTTGAAGACCTTGAGGAACTTTGTCCCCTTCGTCATGAGGATCATGGCGATGAGGAGAAGGCTACTGGACGGACGCTTTTTCGTATTGGCAACAGGTTCCACTGAAGCACCTCCATGAAAGGAACGACGAAGAAGTCTAGCATGAAAGTTGATCCCGTCAAGATGCTAAAACAAAAACCGACCAGCACAAGGCTGATCGGTTTGTGGTGCGTCGGGTGGGATTTGAACCCACGGCCAAGAGATTAAGAGTCTCCTGCTCTACCCCTGAGCTACCGACGCGGAAAGTAAATGTAACGGCATTAATATGCCAGAACGATTGACGTGCGTCAAGATTTGACGTAGCATCTTCGCGTAGATATGCGGCCGTAGCTCAGTTGGATAGAGCATCTGTCTTCGGAACAGAGGGTCGGGGGTTCGAGTCCCTCCGGCCGCACCACAAAAACACTCTGATCTCTCAGAGTGTTTTTGTTTGTTTCCATTGGGTGAGTTTGCCTGCATCAATTTCAATTTGATCAGCGCGACGCAATGCATTGGCTTGACCAGGTTGCAGGATGTTCGTATGAGGGGCGTTGTTGAGTGCGGTCACGATGTACCACAAGTCTTTCTCATCGACCATCCAGTTACGACGATAGAACCGTGAAAGGTCAAACGCTTGTGAATACGATCGCAGAGTTTTTCGACCATCGTCGAGGAAATATTCGTGAAAGTACGACATAGCAAGTTCACCAACCGTCCGGTACACCGGCTCTCGGTAACGCAAGACCGCATGGTTAGTTTTGGTAATTGCTCCCCATCGACCCTGCTCCTGAAAAAGCGCAATCACATGATCGTCATCCCCCTTGGCTGATGTAAGGTCGAGTAATAGTGGCCGACGACCCTGAAGAGCAAACGCACACGCCGCCAGAAGCGCTCCTTCCATACAATGGGCTTTGTTCTCACGCAAGACACGACGAGGCGACATCATGGTGTCACCGTCGACATTAAAGTTTGCTGGCACCTGATCTAAAAAATCCTGAACCCGCCTGGGCGAGCTCAGAGATTTTAAGATCTTTAATTCAATGGCGTTGAGCTCCTGCACATTCACCAACTTTTCGCTTCGATTCCTGCCTGAGCAGCCGCGACTTGTGCTTCTTGTTTGGATGTCCCTGTTCCGACCGCAACCTGTTCTTTACCCAGGAATACACCAACCTCGAACTGTTTCTCGTGATCGGGTCCGGTTTCTGACAACACCTTATACGATGGAGTAATGCCCAGATGTTCCTGCGCGGCTTCCTGGAATCGACTCTTCGGATCGATGTACAGACGGTTCTTCAGAATATTTGGGAGCTCACACAATACGCGTGTATGGATAAACTCCTTTGCCGCCTCCCATCCTCCATCCAAGTAGATCGATCCAATAATCGATTCAAAGGCATTGGCAAGAATATACTTTCGCGCCTTGGAGTTCTTATCCTTAGACTCTCCTCTTGAGAGATGCAGGTACGGTTCAATTCCCAACTTCGCACACAACGCTGCCAACATCTCGGCATTCACAAGCGCGGCGCGCCAGTTGGTTAACTCCCCCTCTGGATTTTCGTAGTTCTCATACAGATGTTCCGTCACAACAAGCTCCAGCACGGCATCGCCAAGAAATTCGAGACGCTCATTGTGACCGAGAGGAAAGTCTGGATGCTCATTGAGATAGGAACGATGAACAAGCGCCTGGCGTAGCGTGTCTGTGTTGTGAAACGTCACGCCAAGGGTTTGTTCCAAGTCGGAAAAATCTTCTTTAGGCATAGTGTTTATTCTTTAACTTCTTCTTCCTCTTTTTTCTGCTTATCCACCTCTTTCACCTCTCCGTGCGCGACCAGATCTTTATAGATGGCACCCAACACGCCGTTTACGAAGCGGCCAGATGCCTGTCCTCCAAATCCTTTTGCGAGCTCAATGGCCTCATTGATCGCGACTTTTGCGGGAATGCGCTCATGGAACTTAAGCTCAAACACCCCAAGACGCAAGACGTTTCGATCAATGACCGTGATCGACTCCAGCGGCCAGTTTGGAGCAAATTTTGTAATCACTTCATCAATCGCAGGACGATTCTCAACAACTCCCGTAATCAGCTCATCAATAAATCCCTCATCTTCAAACTTGGGAGCGAACTCTTCACGGTTGAACGCAATAATTTCCGGGAGTTTACCTTCCGGCATGCGTAGGAAATCCCATTGATACAGCGACTGCAAGGCAATCGTACGAGAAAGATGACGATTGGACATAGGGACAAAGAGCTAAAGAACGAAGATGATTGATCTCTATTATAGCAGAAAAAGCATCGGGTTAGGATGCTTTTTTATCTTTTGGTCCTTTTGCTTCTGCCTCGTGGCCATGATCATGGGGAGGTGCAGCGACCTTTTTGGCTTCTCTCTTCACCTCACGTGATGTATCGACAACTTGCTTCCCTTTGTAGGTCCCACAGTTCTTGCAAGCCGTATGGGGCAAGAGGGGTGCCTGACACGCGACACACAGACCAACGTTAATCGGCTTGAGCGCGTCATGCGAGCGTCGTCGACGAGGGCGAGATCGAGAATGTCTACGGGCTGGAACTGGCATAGGTAATTCAATGGGGAATAACGGGGGCGATGGTACCAATGAAGGGTTTTTATGTCAATGTCGATTACTCAGCTTAGATGAGGGCCACACTTGCAACGGTATCTCGTTCTTTCTTGAAACGCATGACCCGAACCCCTTGGGTTGCCCGTCCCAAAACGGAAACAGATTTCAGCGGTGACCGCAGAACCTGTCCTGCTTCTGAGACGACGAAGAGGTCTCGCGTGTCTTCTGCGGGAACAATATAGGCACTGACAATCTCACCGGTCTTCTTGGTGATCTTGGCCGTCTTGATTCCCGAACCTCCACGTTTTTGCACTTTATACTCTTTCAGCGGGCTTCTCTTTCCGTATCCTTCGTGCATGACCACAAGAAGTTGATCGCCATTTTTCGAGCTTGCCGCTCCCACCACATCCATCCCCACAATCTGGTCCTTGCTCTTGAGCTTCATGCCACGCACGCCGGACGCATTTCGTCCCATCGCGCGAATATCAGTCTCTTTAAACCGGATGGCCTGTCCTTGTTGGCTGACAAGAATGACTTCATCTTTTCCTGTCGTCGGCTTCACCCATTGAAGATTATCTCCGTCTACCAGTTTAATGGCGATGAGTCCGGAGCGACGGATGTTATCAAACTGGTCGAGCTCTACCTTCTTGGCGGTTCCCTGACTCGTCACCATAAGCAAATACTTCATGCTCTCCATGTCTTCCAAAGAGAACGTCGCTGTGACGGCTTCTCCAGGAGCGAGCTGAAGAAAGTTCACAATGGCCTGGCCCTTGGCAGTGCGGGAGGCTTCAGGAACATCGTACGCCTTCAATCGGAACACACGACCACGGTTGGTGAAGAACATGAGATCCTTGTGTGTGGTGGTCGTGAACACCTGCTCGACAACGTCATCTTCTTTGGTGGTGAGGCCAGCCACCCCCTTTCCTCCACGATGCTGGGTCTTAAACGTATCAGGTGGAATGCGCTTAATGTATCCAGCCTTCGTAATCATAACGACCGTCTGGGTATCTGGAACAACGTCTTCAATCGAAAACTCTTTGATTCCATGTTTCACGATCTGGGTCCGTCGAGGGTTGCCATACTTGTCCCGAAGCTCTTCCACTTCCGTTGCAATAACGGCCATCATCTTTTTCTCGCTCTTCAAAATACTTTCAAGCTCTTCAATAAGTTTCTGCATCTCCTTGTGCTCTGTCTCGACTTTGAGCGTCTCAAGGTTGGCAAGATTCTGCAGGCGCATTTCTAAAATAGCGGATGCCTGACGCTCGGAGAGTTTAAACTTACTTACCAAATTCACGCGCGCTTCATCCTTATCTTTGCTCCCCTTGATCGTCTTAATAATCTCATCGATCTTCAAAATGGCAATACGCAACCCTTCCAAAATATGGGCCCGATCCGTAGCCCGTGCCAAATCAAATTCCGTGCGTCGCTTCACGACTTCACGACGATGCTTTACGTACTCCTCCAAAATCATCTTGAGATTCAAGACGCGCGGCTGGATCCCATCCACAAGCGCCAACATGTTGTAATGGATGGTCTCTTGAAGTTGTGACGTCTGATAGAGACGATTGAGCACTTTCTTCGGATAGGCGTCTTTTTTAAGCTCAACCACGATGCGCACAGCACCCTTACTTGATTCGTCACGCAAATCTCGAATTCCTTCGATCTTCTTGTCGCGTACATTCTCCGCGATTTTCATGAGCAGATTGGACTTGTTCACCTGGTAAGGAATCTCGGAAACGATAATAGCAAAGTTCCCCTTGCTGTCCTCCACAATCTCGGTCTTTGCGCGCACAACCACACCGCCTTTGCCGGTGGCAAACGCCGCTTGAATATCTTTTTGGTTATAGGCAATCGCACCTGTTGGGAAATCTGGCCCCTGAACAATCTGTGCCAAGTCATCGATGGACGCATCTCTATTTTGAATCAGATGCAAAATCGCATTCGCGATTTCCGTCAGGTTATGCGGAGGGATGTTGGATGCCATACCAACCGCAATTCCGACGGTTCCATTAATCAACAGGTTTGGAAGTTTGGCTGGAAGGACTTTGGGCTCCTTGTGGGTACCATCAAAGTTGGGCATGAATTCCACCGTATTCTTTTCAATGTCCAAAAGAAGCTCTTCGGAAATCTGTTCAAGCTTGGCTTCCGTGTATCGGTAGGCAGCAGCGGAATCGCCATCAAGAGAACCAAAGTTTCCCTGCCCTCGGATGAGCGGCATGCGCATCGAAAAATCCTGCGCCATGCGCACGAGTGAATCATAGACGGCAGAGTCCCCATGCGGATGGTATTTCCCCAATACATCTCCAACGACCGCCGCACACTTCTTAAACTTGGCACTGCTGCGCAAACCGGTTTGCCACATCGAATACAAAATACGGCGGTGAACCGGCTTGAGTCCGTCGCGAATGTCTGGCAGCGCGCGTCCCACGATCACGCTCATGGCGTACTCCAGATAGGACGTCTGCATCTCATTCACGAGACTCTGAGAGACAATAGACTCTCGGGGAGGCGTCTGTGATTCAAGCTCTTTATGGGGTATTGTCTTCTTGGCCATAGGATTCTTGTCTTGCTTTTTCTTCTTCGTATCCTTGTTTCAATGCGTCCCACGCGTTTGTTGCTTGATCGATTTCGTTGACGGGATCGACCTGCGCTTCCTCTACCTTCTCCACAGCTGTTTCAATACCTTGATCGATCGCTGAGGAAATATCTGGAACAACGGTGAGGACCTGACGCAGGGTGAGAAACCACCCTACAACAATCACGACAGCCCCTACCGCCATCAACCCCCAGAACCATCGCCGATGAGAAGTGGGGAGTGGGCGCAATGATTGAGGTTTGGGTCGAGATGTTGGCATACCCCTTATCGGGTGAGCGAGATAATCACCATTTCATCCTCAGGAAGATCCTTGCGCGTGACTTTATACTTGTTCACGTCTTCTCGTCGACAGGTTCCAAACGCTTTACAAAAATCGTCGATGCTCGCAAGTGACTCTTTCATGTTAGGAAGAGCATGTGTCATCGGAATGACTACGCGCGGCTCAATCTGGGAGATCACTTCCGAAGCCATACGAGCATCCATTACCCGACCACCTCCAACGGGAATCATCAGCATATCAATGTTCTCAAGTTTCTGAAGCTCTTCGTCCGTAAGCGCGCGATCAAGAGCACCGAGGTGTGCCAAACGCATCCCCTCTGCTTCAATACGAAACAACAAGTTTGGAATCTTTCCGCTCTTTGTTTCACGTTTAAGTGGGGCGGACACTCCAAACACAAAGACACTTCTCACTTCGAATTCACCCGGAAGATCGATAATATAGGGACTCCCGACAACCGACTCACGATTATTCGCATCCTCTTCATTGTGGGATTCAAGAAGAATCTCAGCCTCTAGCGTGCGTGGAAATCGAAGCCCCGTAGAATTTTGATACGGATCCGTCACGATACGAACATCTCCACCAGATGTCTTTGCCGTGATTTCAAAAGACGAAAGACCGTTCCATGATATCTGCATAGTTTATTCTTCCTCAGCGAAGGTGTCCTTCCAGTATTCAACCTCTTTTTTCACGATCTCGAGTTCTGGATCTGTTTCAGTAATAAGGAACCCCTCGCGGAAGCGGGCCACTTTATTCTTCATCTCCGCCTGTTGGTTCTCATCACCTCCTTGGGCGAGAACTTCGAGTTCGTCGATCGCTTCCTGAATCTTGCCTGCTTCCTGGGTCCACTTGTCGACCAGTACTTGATACTGTTGCGCCTGTTCTCCAACACGGGTTTTGAGAATCTCAGCAAGTTTATCTTTAGCCACAAGAATACCGTCTTCCACTTGATACCGCTGTTTTGCATCGAGCGCCTCCGTAAATAAGTCGCTTGAGACCAGCTCATCCAGACTCACTCCGACGTCCAGGTGAGGCTTAATCACCCCGCGAACTGATTCATCGACATGATCGAGAACCATTTTGTTCAGTGTTTCCTCGGCGGTCGAGCTCGTCAATTCTTGGTAGGCATGGCGATAGGGATACTCCTTGATCCCGATCGTGTAGAACGCGTGCTTGATTGCCGCTTCATCGACTGCTTCATTTCCTGAAAGGTCATCGTGGATCCGTTGCGCCTCCTCTTTTATTGGCAAAGGAAGTGTTGGAACAAAATGCTTAATCGCGAACTGAAACTCCTCGAGCATGGACTGGTGGGGGTGGGACATAGAGGGTGGTTATCGGGCTTTTCAACATCAGAAGTCTAACAAAAAATCCTAAACCCTTCAAGTGAAAGATTGACATTTATTCATCGTCTGCTACACTCCGACGGTCATTAATCAATTTAAACCCGCGTGAGCCCCTCAGCATCGCTGGGCCGCTTGCCGGCATATTTTTATATGACACAGCAGACATCAGAATTCGAGACACTCATGACGGAGGGTGGGTACCTGAATCTCCCTCAGGTGGGAGACGTCGTCACCGGTACGGTTATCGGAACAGGTCGACGCGAAGTACGCATCGACTTGGGCGGAATCGCCACGGGCGTGGTGCGAGGTAAGGAACTCTTTGCCGAGTCCAGTGAGTACGCCAACATCGAACCAGGAACGGAAGTCGAAGCGACCGTGATGGAACTCGAAAATGAAAACGGAGAGATCGAGCTCTCCTTCCGCTTCGCCGGCCAGCAGAAGGCTTGGGAAGATATTCGTGCCATGTTCACCACAGGTGAAACGATCGAAACCAAAATCTTGGAGGCAAACAAGGGGGGACTGATTGTCCGTGTTGGTACCGTTAATGGATTCCTCCCTGTTTCTCAGCTTTCTCCTGAGCATTACCCACGGGTGAGTGGAGGAGACAAGAACAAAATCCTCGAAAAACTCAAGAGTTATGTCGGCATTAAAATGACCGTCCGTGTCATCGATGCCACCGAAACAGACGAAAAGCTCATCGTGAGTGAAAAGGCTGTTTGGGAAGATCAACAGAAGAATGTTCTCTCTCAGTTCAAGATAGCCGACACGGTTGAAGGAGAAGTAACCGCCCTTGCGGACTTCGGAGCCTTTATCAAGTTTGGCGCACTTGAAGGATTAGTTCACATTTCAGAAATTGCCTGGCAACGAATTGACCACCCACGCGATCTACTAAAGATCGGCCAAATGGTAAAAGCGGAGATCATCGGTATTGAAGGCAGCAAAATCTTCCTGAGCATGAAGAAACTGGTGCGTGACCCTTGGGAAAATGTTTCTGAACGCTATAAGATTGGCGACACCGTAGAGGGAACGATCCTCAAAGTGAATCCCTTTGGATTCTTTGTCGAACTCGATCCAGAAATCCATGGACTCGCCCATGTCTCAGAACTGTCAGATAAGCCCGTGACCGATGTGACAGAAATCGGAAAAGAGGGTGAGCGCATGAAGTTCAAAATCGTCTCAATCGAACCAAACGAACACCGCCTTGGACTTTCTCTTAAGACACAGAGTGAAGCCACGGAAAAAGCCGAAGCCACGGAACCAGCTCCTGAACCACAACCAGCTACCGAAACCGCTACCGAGTAATAGCAGCAACGCCGATCCCTTTCTCAGGTCGGCGTTGATTATTTACGACATCGCTCTATGAAGCCACTCTCCAAAAATATCATCTTTGCCCTTGTCGCGATCCTTCTGATCTCTGCTATTTTTTCTGGCTACACCCTGAACGGAAACAAGCCTGAGGAAATTGGCATGACCAAACTTGTTGAAGAAATTCAATCTGATTCCATCGAAAAGATTGAAGTGGAAGGATCTGATGTTTCCATCACCCTTAAAGACGGGAGCGAACAAACAACACGAAAAGAGTCCTCTGTCTCCCTCTCGGAGGAACTCATTAGTTATGGAGTCACAGCCGATCAACTGAAGGCTGCTCAAATCACTATCAAAGATCGTTCCACTCGCTCCTATATTCTTGGAGTGATCCTCCCTTCTCTACTTCCCCTCTTCCTCCTGATCCTCATCTTCTGGTTCATGCTGCGACAGATGCAGGGGGCAAACAATAAGGCCATGTCCTTTGGAATGAGCAACGCACGCGAGATCAAGGACTCAAAACAGAAAGTGACGTTCGCGGATGTCGCTGGTGATAAGGAAGCAAAGGTTGAACTTCAGGAAGTTGTCGAGTTTTTGAAGAGTCCAAAAAAGTTTTCTGACCTGGGTGCCAAGCTCCCAAAGGGAGTGCTCCTCATGGGACGTCCTGGAACCGGTAAGACTCTGCTCGCCCGCGCCGTCGCAGGAGAAGCCGGCGTCCCGTTCTACCATCTGAGTGGTTCTGAATTCGTCGAAATGTTTGTGGGGGTAGGTGCTAGTCGTGTACGTGACCTCTTTGCAAAGGCCAAGAAGTCGGCCCCCTGTATTGTCTTCATCGATGAAATCGATGCGGTCGGCCGCCAGCGTGGTGCCGGATTGGGTGGATCTCATGATGAACGCGAACAGACGCTCAACCAGATCCTTGTGGAGATGGATGGATTTGATCCAAACATTGGCGTGATTGTGATTGCGGCCACTAACCGACCAGACGTCCTGGACCCAGCCCTCTTGCGCCCAGGGCGCTTTGACCGACGGGTCGTTCTCGATCTCCCAGACATCAACGACCGTGAAGAGATTCTCAAAATTCACGCCAAGAACAAGCCCCTGGCTCCAGACGTAAACATTCGTCGTATCGCAGAGCGCACACCAGGATTCTCCGGAGCGGATCTCATGAACCTCCTCAACGAATCAGCGATCCGTGCGGCACGACGCAATGACAACAAAATTCTTCAGGAGGACGCGATCGACTCTATCGAGAAAGTTATGCTCGGACCCGAGCGCAAGAGCTACGTCATGAACAAGGAAGAGAAAAAGGTGACCGCCTACCATGAGGCAGGACACGCGCTCGTGGCTCACCTGCTCCCTAACTGTGATCCTGTTCACAAAGTCTCGATTATCGCTCGTGGGATGGCGGGTGGCTACACCCTCAAGCTCCCTTCTCAGGATAAGCGTCTACACAAGCGAGCGGAATTCATCGATGACATGGCTATGATGCTGGGAGGATTCGTCTCCGAGAAGGAAACGTTCGGCGATGTGACAACAGGAGCCTCAGACGACTTGCGCAAATGTACCGGACTTGCCCGCGAACTCGTGACCCGCTACGGCATGAGTGAAACTCTGGGACCACGTGTGTTCGGCAATAGCCAAGAAATGGTCTTCCTGGGACGCGAGATTCATGAGTCACGCAACTATTCTGAAAAGACGGCCGAGGCCATTGATCTGGAAGTTGAGAAATTCGTGAATAGCGCCATGGAGACAGCTCGTGATATAATTCGCAAAGAAAAATTGTCGCTGGACAAAATTGCGAAGGAGCTGCTCGAAAAAGAAACGATTGAGAAAGAAGCATTCGAAGCTCTCCTTGCCACCCCAGCGGCGTAACTGTTCGAAGGAGGATATGCCCGCAAAAAAATCCACAATGCTGTATCGACCGTTTTTGCGTGAGGCCTGGCGCCTTACCTGGGAGCGGAAGAGCTTGTGGATTTTTGGTATCTTCGCGGCACTCATTTCGACCGGCGGCGTTGTAGACACCGTGTGGCGCGCCTTGGATAAGGTGAAACGAACGGAGTCGCTCTTGGAAAGCCTCGCCGATGCATCCTTCATGGGATACGACATCGCCGCCAGTTACATTGGGCAGTTGGCGGCACTGGGACCTGAGCGAAGCAGTTATATCATCATTGCCGCAACCCTCACTGGCATCTTGCTTGTGATCATAGCAACCCTTTCACAAGGAGCTCTCATCCTTGGAATGCAAACAACGACTCCCAAAGACCCTTACATTCTGCGCCAGGAGGCAGGAAACCATTTCTGGAGTCTGTTCCTCATCGGGATCTTGAACAAGTTGCTCATGTTGCTCCTCATCGTACTCATGACGCTTCCTCTTTTACTTCTCAGTCTCTCGACGACATTGGGTCATGGCCTCCTCTTCCTCCTGCTCATGTTCCTCTTTTTACCCGCGACGATCATCCTCAACATCATCTACATGTTCGCGGTCATCGACGTGGTTGAAACGGGTGCCCATCCACTCAATGCCATCCACACCAGCACTAAGCTCTTCGCCAAACAATGGCTCGCCACGTTCGAATACGGGTTCATCCTCTTCCTGTTAGTCCTCATGGCGGGAATCCTATTTGCCACGTTGCTCATGCTCCTGTTTGTCCCTCTCTCCATTGCCTACGCCGCCATTGTCCTGACAGGACAGTTTTCCCTCTTCCTCACCTTCAATGTCGTTTCTGCATGTTTGCTCTTGGCCCTCATCCTCACCTTCGGCGGTGCCTGTGTCACCTTCCAGTACAGCGCCTGGTACCATTTCTACAAACACGGCCTGCACAAAACCCACGGCAAAAAAATCTTTTCCAAAATCCTGCGTCTGGCGTATCGATAAAAAAGACGCCTCAGGGGACGGCTTTTTTGTTTCCTGCGGTAAACATGGTGAACATGAAGTGGTCATATGTGTTTTTGTGTCATGATTACTTTTGTTCACCCCGGTGGAAAAAAGTAATCATCAACCAACTCCTTCGGCTAGCACACTCACCCGATTCCCTGGTAAACTGTTGGTGACGAAATGATGTTATGTCCAACGATATCCAATCAATTGAAGACCTCTTGAAGTTTACCGGAGCAAAGGCCGCAACAGCCACCCCCTCCAAGCCCGGAGACCAAACGGCTGTCGAAAAATTTGAGGAAAAAATGCACGACGTGCGACTCAAGGAGAAAGAGGCACAAGCGCAGTCTCAAGCAGGCGCCGCGGGGGTTTCCTACGTGAACCTTAAAGGCTTTCCGATCTCGCCTGAGGCCCTGCGACTCATCCCCAAGGAACGCGCGGAGGCTCTCAAAACCGTTTGTTTTCTTTTTACCGGGCCTGAAATTCGACTCGCCTCACTCAACCCAACGGACCAAACGGTAAAGGATCTTCTTTTTGAGCTCCAAGAACGCCACAAAGCAAACGGAGGGGTGTATCAAATCTCGGAAGAAAGTATTCGTGTCGCGATCAAAGCCTATGACACACTTCCGCAAATTAAAGAGATCGTAAAAGGCGTGAAGGTCACAGACGACGAACTTGAAACATTCAAAAGCCAACTCACCAAGTACACAGACATCCAGAAAGTAATGGATCATGCGAGTGTAACCGACATCATGACGATCGTCATGGCGGCCGGACTCCAGTTTGGTACGAGTGATGTCCACGTAGAGGCTGAGCAAGAAAAAATCATCGTTCGCTTTCGCGTTGATGGTGTTCTTCAAGAGGTCGCGAGCCTCCCACATGATTTTTGGAAAAAAATCGTCGCACGTATCAAGCTCATCTCAGGACTCAAGATCAACGTGACAGATCGACCGCAGGACGGTCGCTTCACAATCTTCCTCAAAGAGGGTGATACCGATGTCCGTGTTTCGACGATCCCGACCACCTGGGGTGAGTCTATTGTCATGCGTATCTTGAAACCAGGATCGATTAATGTAGAATTCGAGCAGCTCGGGTACCGGCCACTCGCTGCCGCAAAACTCCTCAAAGAAATCCAAAAGCCACATGGCATGATCATGACGACCGGTCCGACCGGATCTGGTAAGACGACCACGCTCTACGCCATTTTGCGCAAACTCAACACTTCAGACGTGAAGATCATCACTCTGGAAGATCCGATCGAATACAAATTGGAAGGCATCAACCAGTCACAGATCGACCACTCCAAAAATTATACGTTCGCCGGAGGTCTGCGTTCCATCTTGCGCCAAGATCCGGACATTGTGATGGTGGGAGAAATCCGAGATCTTGAGACGGCCGAGGTGGCGATCAACGCCGCCCTCACCGGACACTTGATGCTCTCCACCCTCCACACCAACGACGCCGCTGGAGCCATCCCACGCTTTCTCTCCATGGGCGTGAAACCATTCTTGCTCGCCCCCGCCCTCAACGCGCTCATTGGTCAGCGCTTGGCACGAAAAATCTGCGAGAAGTGCAAAGAGGTCACAACACTCATTCCCGAGGAGCTTGAGACCGTTCGAAAGGTTATGGCTCAAATTCCTCCAGCTTCCGGCGAAAAAGTTGCCCCCGAAAGCGAGTGGAAGTTCTACAAAGGCAAAGGATGCGAGATCTGCAATGGAACGGGCTACAAGGGACGAGTCGGTCTCTACGAAATTCTTACCATGAGCGACGCGATTAAGGGGGCTCTCTCTGAATCAATCTCCGAATACCAAGTTCGCGAGCTCGCCAAGGAACAAGGAATGACCACCATGCTTCAAGACGGGATCTTGAAGGTACTCGACGGCGTCACGACGATTGATGAGGTAACCAACGTGGCAGGACAGGCAGAATAACAAAAACATGGGATTCACCCCATGCTTTTGTTTACTCCAGAGTGATAGTATGGCTTGTTGAATGAGCGACAAATGAGATGGTGTGCGTGGGGGTGAAGGGAGTTGGAACTGACTCAGGCCACTCGATGAAGGTAATCGTGTTTGGTTGACCAACTTCCTCTTCCAGAGCCAGCGGCGGAATTTCTAATGGATCCTTGATGCGGTAAAAATCCGCATGAAGAATCTGAGTGATCGTTGCGTGCGGAGTAGGATACCGATTCAGAATCGTAAACGATGGGCTACGCACCGGTTCGTGAAAACCACGTGCCTCAGCCACCCCTCGCACAAACGTCGTCTTCCCGCTCCCCAGTTGACCCGAGAGAAAAATGACTTCTCCCCCTCGGAGCTTTGCCGAAAATTCTGCGGCGATTTTTTTTGTTTCGTCTTCGTTATGTGATTCGTACGTCATATTACGCAAGTCGCATGTTCGGATCCGCCTTGAGCGTGAGCGGATCCACAAACGTTCCACGGGCCGCCTTCATGAGTCCAGCCGCCCCAATCATCGCAGCGTTGTCCCCGGTGAGAGAGAGATCCGGGGCATGAAAGGTAATTGAAGAATCCTGTTGATCGAGTCGGGATTTAAGGGTGTCGCGTAAGAGTCGGTTTGCCGAAACACCACCTGACAAAATCACCGATGCTGGATTCGTCGCTTCCACAGCCTTGAGAGTCTTGGCAACGAGTGTATCAACAACGGCCTGTTGAAACGAAGCCGCCACATCAGCCTTCGAAACACCTTTCCACCTTTCCACCTTTCCACCTTCCACATACACACGCACAGCAGTCTTAAGGCCGGCGAAGCTGAAGTCAAAATCGCCCGAATCGATCATCGGTCGCGGGAAGTCGATGGCGGTCGCGTCTCCTTCGAGCGCGGCTTTCGAAATCTGCGGCCCGCCTGGATAAGGAAGCCCGAGAAGCTTGGCGACTTTATCAAATGCCTCCCCTGCTGCATCGTCACGCGTCATCCCGAGCAACTCATACTGACTATGATCACGCATCAGAATCAACTCGGTATGTCCGCCGGAGACAAGGAGACAGAGGGCAGGAAAGGTGGGAAGGTGGTGCGGTGGGAAGGTGGTGCGGTGGGAAGTAAGCCACACAGAATAGATGTGACCCTCCAGATGATTCACGGCCACGAGGGGTTTGTGCCAGGCCCAGGCGAGCGTCTTTGCCATCTCAACACCAACACGTAGAGCCGGCACAAGTCCCGGTCCTGCTGTTACCCCGATTGCATCGATCTCTTTTCCATCATGGGCAACACCAACTTCTTTCAAGAGTGGGAAGATCCAACTGGCATGCTCACGGGCCGCTACTTCTGGGACGACACCGCCATACTGGGCGTGAATCTTCGCCTGCGAGCTGGTGATATTTTTATCGATCGTAAAAAGACCGTCCGTCCGTGAGACCACGGCAATGGACGTTTCGTCGCAACTCGTTTCGATAGCAAGAATGCGCATAGGAATGAAAAGGCCCCGCGTTCGCGAGGCACGTCAGGCGGCATGTTCCACCTGGAAGGATGATTGCCGGGTAAGATCCACGGCGTTCGCGAGGATGTTGAGACTCACACGGAAGTTGTCATCGAGCAAGTCTCCCACCTTTCGGAGGTAGCTAGCTCGTCGTTCGCGTCCATTCACGGCACGTGCAAAGAGCTCGTCGTACCTGTAGTCGAAATGGAGCAGCGCTTGGTAGTCCTCATGGAGAGGAGCAAATGTCTGCTCTGCCAGGAAGCGAGTGATGACTTCTGCCTTCCCGTCGTCATGAAGCACCCCATGGCGCCACCAGAGGAGCCGGCGGGCGAGCGTGATGTGCACCCGCAGAGGGCGTACGACACGACTCCAGTTGCTCAAGAGCCAAGACTCTAGGGCATCTGGATCGGGATGGTACCGAGCGTAGAAAATCCCTGCCCGCGTCCGCGTTGAGTGGAGCTTGTGCTCCAACTTCTTGAGCATCTCGGCTTGCACCGAAGTCTCCGGCACTCGAAAGCATTCCGCAAGCGGACGTCCGATCGAGTACGGAGTAGGTCCAGTCGGGAACGTTCCCATGTAGGAGGGACCGTACATATGACGACCCAAGCGGGCATCCGATGCTGACAACAAGTGACAGTCAAACGGGATTCCGCGATCGGCAGCCAGGCGACCGAACCTTCGTTCAAGGTCCTGGGCGCGGGCGTACGTGCGGTCGTGCGCGACAAGGATAAGATCCAAGTCGCTTCGAGGGTGATGATCTCCACGCGCCACCGATCCGAGGATCGCGGCGGCCTTGAAGACCTTCTCGCGGTCAGCGATGTCGAGGATGGCGTGTGCAACCCCCTCGAACTCGCCCGCGGTGGGTACAAGACCCTGGCGGACGAACCGCCAGGGAATGATCATTCCCATGACAGCCTCCGAGAGTTTGGGGTTGAGACACGTAGACACCTCCACGTCGGCGCGGTACCCTAAAGTCAACCTACAGCAACGGCTCGACACCTCGACTGTACGTAAATTCAGTCAAATCGTCAAGCAAATCAACCCCCTTTGTGATCAAACTCAGTTTCCAAGCCTTTACACAACTTTGCATCATGCTCAAGGAGCTCTACCGCTTAGAATCGGTCGCGGACCTCCATTCTATTGGTGGCGGATATACCACGGAAAATTTTCTCTTTACCGACACAGAACACAGCTTTTTCCTCAAACGCTACAATACGACGAACACTCAGCGGATCCATGACATTACCGTTGCATACGACCGATTCGCACAGGGTGGAATACCGGTGATTGAGCCCATCAAAAATATCCAGAGCGAAGCCAGTTTTTTTCTTGATGATGCGTGGTGGGGAGTCTTCCCGTTTGTTGAAGGAATCAGCAAACCCTCGCACGAACTCACCGTACAAGACGTGCAGGAACTCGGCTCCATGCTTGCCCGCATCCATCGAGTAGGACAGACCTGCCCTCGCCAAGATATCCAAGCCATCAGTCTTTGGAACAAAGAAATCTTTACGTCAGAGAGACGCCTCCTCGAATACACCTACGCCCATTTACCCAATACGCAAGAAGTGGATCGAATGGCATTGGAAAATATCCGTCTTCAAGACCAATTTCTTTCTGAGCACGCCAGCTTCATCAAGGGCTTGCGACCTATCAACGACTCCCTCATCCATGGCGACTTTACTCATAGCAATATCTTTTTCCATCCCGATGGTCAAATCAAAGCGACCTACGATTTAGACAAGGCCTGCATCGCCCCACGTTCCTACGAGCTCGCACGCTCCACACTCATCATCTGTTTTGATCACGCATGGGACGAGACAAGTTTTGTCCTCGCAGACGCATTCTTGCGCAGCTATCTCAAAGAGGAACCCATGAGCAAGGACGCATTCCAACTGGGACTCCATACGTACATCGCTAACTTCATGCATATGACGTGGCTTGAAAAAAAGGTACTCCTCTATCGATCTGCTCGACACGAAAAACTCTTGCGTTCGTCTCATGTCCGTGTGAAGCACCTCGCGGAGGAATTTCTGACATTGCCTGATCGTCTCTATCCAAGTCTCTAACTATGCTCAAAGACCTCTCCGCCCCACAACGCCGACTTCTTTCCTCCTTTTTTCTTTTTGGCCTGGCAGCTCCCATGGTTGTTGTGTATGCCAACACCTTTCTCTGGCGCCAATCACAGGACGTAGTTGTCCTAGCTCTGTTTAATATTGGCAGCTACACAGGTATTTCATTGGGTTTTCTTTTCAACGCGTATCTTCTGCGCTTCTTTGAGAGCGGGAAGCTCTACGCGCTGGGGTGTTTACTCCAAGGACTTGTTCCGATGATTCTCGTAGCTCTGGGCGAGCAGTCTGCGACATTCGTCCTGCCTCTTGGTTTGATTCTGGGAATCGCCCAAGGATTTTTCTGGGGGAACCGCAACGCCCTCACCAGCCTCTTCACCAAGGGTCCTCAGCGCTACCAGTTCATTAGTGTAGAAACAGCTTTGGGAATTCTTGCGGGTGTGATCTCCCCACTCTTGATTGGTTGGTTCATCGCCTTTGGAGAAACCCTCCCGACATACACGGTCACGCAGGCCTATCAGATCACCTCCGTTGTCGGATTTCTCCTACTCCTGATCTCAGGGCTCCTTGCGTGGTCCTTTGCCATGGAGCCTTTTGCTCCGAACCATCTCTTTCTCAACAAAGTCAGCTCTCTTTGGAAACGAGAACGACTCACTGAGGTCGTGAACGGCATCGCCAGCGGAATCGAGAGTGTGCTCCCGCTCGTGATCATTCTGTTGTTTCTTGGAGAAGAAGAGGCTGTCGGTTCTGTGAAAGCTCTGACCGCTATTCTTTCTGCTGTTGTCATCTACGCAATCGGCAAGCGTGTCCGTCACAATCACCACACACTTCTCTTTAGCTTCTGGATTCTGTTCAACCTGGTTGGGGGGATCGTCTTCGCAATCTTTTACTCCCCGGCTGCGGCGATTGCGCTCTTCATCCTGGGCGGACTTGTCGGCTCACTACGATGGTCTTCGTTCATCACGGTCATGTACGAGATCGTCGATAAAGAGACGGGGCGTGATGGTTCTCACCGATTTCTCTATCTCCTTGACCGTGAGTTCTTCCTCAACAGTGGACGCGTCATAGGGCTTGGACTGCTTATTCTTCTGTACTGGTACAGTCCTGAAGCCTTTGTCCGATTCGGGGTCATCGGCATCGTGCTTCTCCAAATTCCAACCCTCCTGCTGTTGGGGTATCTCACCAAAAACATTAGCCATTCTGACTAAAAATAAGAGAACAGGGTTGACAAAACTCTGTTTTTTTGTTACTTTTGAGCTGCAATCTGGAGCATTTCATGAGTTTCGAACGGCTTCTGTCGGGCACACTGACGGGGCTCCTGGCCTTCGTCTGTCTCAAGTTCCCCGTGTGGGGAATGATCGCGCTCGAGCGCAAGCTCGACACCTACCCCATCGTCTCGCAGGAGACCGTCGCTTCCCTCGACGAGATGAGAATGGCCCTCAAGGACTTCGACGAGGCCTGCGAGACACACCAGGCCGGTGAGCGAGACGCCATGAACGGTGTCGAGGAGTACGTGCACGAATTCGAGTTCGAGAATCCGTCCGAGCTCATCGAATCGGCCACCGCCGACATGTACTCCGCGGTCGCACAGCGCAAGGCGCTCGCCGCCAAGGCCGACTGGGGACTGCTCAAGTCCATGACCCTGGGCGCCCAGGCCTACACCCACAGCACCTGGCTGTGCGCACCGCCGTACGCCAGCTTCACCACCCAGATCAGCCACGCCCACCTATGATCAACCGGCCTCCTAGGCCTACACGCCCTGCGCACCCGCAGACGAGGACGACCTGCGACTCGTTCCCGGGTGCGTCTTTAATTTTCTGCCAGTCGAGTCTGGACAAAAGCGTCTCGTTGAGGTATTTTGTCTCCTCGATTCTTGGCATCTCCGCCTTGTGTCGATTCATGGAGGAAGCATTGGATAACCGTGACGAAGCACTGATCGCGCAGATTGAAGTCGGTGAGCTCAGTGCAGCAGACATGATCCTGCTCATCGGGATCCTCTCAACTCGCCGACTAGGTCCCGACACCATCGAGGGGATCGAGGTCATCGACATCCGACACGACGATCCTCGAGTGGTGAAGCACTGCTCCCGAGTACGAGTGTGGGAACGCGCCGCCTTCGAACTCATTCGTGTTTCCCATTGGTATGACAGCGATAAATGGCCGGACCCACCCACAGAGGTCATGAACCTGATTCCGGATCACGACTTCGGATTCTGCCGGTGGGTCGACCTCCGGCTCCAAAACTTAGACATGGCCGAAGCAATCCGCTTTGGCCTTGATGCCTGACGCACCCACCAACCCTGGTGGGTTTTATTATTCACATTGCCATACGTCTTACCTTTTTGTATACTGTAAGACGTATGGGAAAAACAACTGTCTCCACAAAATACCAAATCGTTATTCCTAAGGATGTACGCAAGCAACTCGACATCTCGCCCGGGATGGAACTTTGCATTGAGGTCGTCGATGGCGATCGGGCCGTAGTGCACACCAAGGAAGTCAGTGCTGTGCAAGCATTAAAAGGACTGGGAAAGGAAACCTGGAAAACGCTGGGTGGTGGTGATCACTACCTGAAGCATGAGCGAAGCACATGGGACGCCTCATCGGTCTAGACACGTCGATCCTCATTTACCTCCTCGAGGAACACCCACGGTACGTGAAACAAGCTCAGAAACTGCTCACACGGATCGAACGAGGTTCTGCACGGGGAATTTTTTCGATTGTCGGCATGATCGAGTTATTGACGGGAGTCAAACGTCAAGGACGACCTGACCTCGCACAAGACTACAAACTTTTACTGTCCCACTTCCCCTATTTCGAGATCCACGGAATCGACGAACGGATCGCCGACGTAGCCTCGGATCTACGAGCCGCATACCGTATCAAAACCCCAGACGCGATCCATCTTGCGACATCGATCACGAATCGTGCAAGCGTATTCATCACCAATGACCGGAATCTCAAAAAGGTGAAAGAAATCAAGGTCATCACTCTCCATGAAATCTAAAAGCGAGACTCTCACAGCCTCGCTTTC
>SXGR01116126.1_pt1 | contig 35063 bp, 38 predicted proteins | sample 3174711 | NCBI WGS metagenome assembly SXGR01 (sample SAMN11356860, study PRJNA531348) | freshwater metagenome | isolation source: freshwater sample F1-60 | place: China: Fuxian Lake, Yuxi | collected 2017-12-25 | reverse complement strand
GGATTGCGCTGCGTGAACTGCTTCATCGCCCAGTCATCGGTGAACAGCACGACCGGGTTGCCATCGCGGTCGGCGCCCGTCGTTGCATCGGAGAGCAGTTCGGGCGCCCAGTCGGTGCGCGAATCCGCCTTGCGCCACCAACGCACGATGCGCCAGCGCGACTGCTCGAGGCGCGATTCCGCGCCGTACTCCGCCTTGAGTCTGTACTGCACCACTTCGAATTGGAGCGGACCGACTGCCGAGAGCAGTTGCCGCTGCGTCTGCCCCGACCCGACGGTGATCGTCTGCACGACGCCCTCCTGCAGCAACTGATCGAGCCCAAGCTGGAACTTCTTTGCGTTGCCGGGCTGCGGGTTCGTGAGATAGGTGAAGCACTCGGGCGGGAAGCGCGGGATCTCGTTGAACTGCACGGTGCGCTCTTCGGTCAGCGTGTCGCCGATCCGCAGCGCATCCTGTCCGACGATGCCGACGACATCGCCCGCGTGTCCCTCTTCGACGGTCTCGCGCTGCTGCCCGAAGAGTTTCTGCGCGTTCGACAAGCGAATCTTCCGCCCCGACTGCGCATGCACGACGGTCATCTCGCGCGTGAACATGCCCGACACAACGCGGATGAACGCGATGCGATCGCGGTGACGCGGATCCATGTTCGCCTGGATCTTGAAGACGAATCCGCTGAAGAACGGGTCCTCGGGTCCCACGGTGCGTTCACCGGACCGCCGCGGACCTGGCCCTGGCGCGTGCCCGAGGAACCCATCGAGCAGCAGTTGCACGCCGAAGTTGTTCATCGCGCTTCCGAAATAGACGGGTGTGACGCTGCCGCCGAGGATGCGCGCTTCGTCGTAGGACTCGCCCGCCGCCTGCAGCAGTTCGATTTCCTCGCGCGCGCGCGCCTCGTCGAGTGGATCGAGTTTGCCTGCGACGGCTGGGTCGTCGAATCCCGTGACCTGCACTGGGGCAACGAACGCGCCCGCCTTCGTGCGTTCAAAGAGATGCACGGCATGATCGAGTCGGTCGTACACGCCGCGGAATGTCGGGCCCGACCCGAGCGGCCAGTTCACTGGGAACGCCGTCAGTCCGAGTACCCGCTCGAGTTCGTCGATCAGCTCGAGCGGACTGCGCATCGGGCGATCGCACTTGTTCATGAAGGTGAAGATGGGCACGCCGCGCCTTCGGCAGACCTCGAACAGTTTGCGCGTCTGCGTTTCGATGCCCTTGGCCGCATCGATCACCATCACGACGGCATCGACCGCAGTCAGGACTCGGTAAGTGTCCTCGGAGAAATCGTTGTGCCCTGGTGTATCGAGGAGGTTGATTCGGAACCCGCTGTAATCGAACTGCAGCACAGTGGAACTGATGCTGATACCGCGCTGCTTCTCGAGTTCCATCCAGTCGCTCGCCGTTGCGCGCTGATGCTTGCGCGCCGTGACCGATCCAGCGAGGTCAAGAGCGCCGCCGTAGAGCAGCAACTTCTCCGTGAGCGTGGTCTTTCCCGCGTCGGGATGCGAGATGATCGCGAATGTGCGGCGCGGAAGCGGCATGCGGGCGTTCAGGCGATCTGGCACGCATCCGCGAAACTCAGCCGCGGCAGCCGCGGGTGCAAGACGCTTGCATCGCCGTAGCCGAGGTTGCAGAGGATGTTCGACTTCCAGTTGGTTCCCGCGAGGAACGCCGCATCGACGGCCGCCTGATCGAAGCCTGACATCGGCCCGCAGTCGAGCCCGACCGCGCGCGCAGCGATGATGAAGTAGCCGATCTGCATGCTGCTGTTCCGAAACGCCGTGTCGGCGATGAGCGTGTCATTTCCTGCGAACCACGACCGCGCATCCGCATGGGGAAAGAGCTTCGGCAGGCTGTCGTGGAATGCGCGGTCGAACGCGAGGATCGCAGTGACGGGTGCGGTCCGCGTCTTCTCGGCATTGCCCGCACTGACGCAAGGCAAGAGCCGATCGCGCGCGGCTTGCGAACGCACGAACACGATGCGCAGCGGCGAACAGTTCGCACTTGTCGGTGCCCAGCGCATGATCTCGTAGAGTTCGTGGAGCGTTTCATCCGTGACTGGCTTCGGCTGCCAGGCGTTGTGTGTTCGCGCGGCAAAGAAGAGCGTGTCAAGAACATGCTTTGGAAGGACAGCCATGGGGAATCTCTCGGGAGGGGTGCGGTGAAAGCCGCCATGGTAGGAGGCTTTATCGTGCCACGCCGCTAGCCTGAACGCACATGACCGGTGATGATCGTTCACTCAAACGCAAGGCGCGAAAGGTGGCGGTGTTCGTCGTGGGCGGCACTGTGCTGCTGATTGGCATTGCGCTGCTGGTGCTGCCGGGCCCGGCATTCATCGTGATTCCCGCAGGTTTGGCGATCCTGGCGCTGGAGTTCGCTTGGGCGCGCCGCTGGCTTTCGAAGGCGAAGGAGTGGGCCGCACGCGTTGCGGAGACAGTAAAGGAGAAGGCGCGGCGGAAGGCCGCCAAACGCAGCGACCCTGCTTGATTCCACGCAACTACTTCGGCGGGGACTCTGGCGCCGCCACTGGCACGGTGCCTGCCAACTTCGTGAGCGCGTCACGCAACTTCTGCAGCGACTGCAACGAGTAGCCGCGGTCGTGGAAGAACACGACAACACCGTTGCCGTCGAGCAGCACGATGCGCCCTGGCAGTCCGTCCTGATTGCCCGTGAACGCCGCCACGCGCGCACCGTCTGCATACAGCGTGACAACGCCTCCCCAATCCTCACGCGGAATGCCACGACGCATGCCGCCATCAATCCAACCAGAAAACATGCCGGGCACCATGCCAGGAATCGTCGGCACTTCATACGCCCTGACTGCGAGTCCACTGTCGCTGATGCCCATGATCCATCGGTCGAGGTCGAACTGCGTGCTCTGTTCGTAACCGATCAGCAGCAGCAGCGGCTTGCCACTGCCCACCGTTGGAAACTGCACTTCAGTGCCATCGAGTGACTTGCCGTTCACGACGGGGAAGCGTTCACCCGTGGGATCACGCCGCGCAATACTGCTTGCGCATCCGGCAATCAATCCGAAGATCAAGAGTGGAAGCGCAAACGCTTGGATCGCTCGAACGGCTTCGCGCATCTTCACCATCTGCTTCATCATGCACCCGCACCGAAGCCGAGGGTGAATCGAGGCATGCCTCCGCGTCGACGCATGGCGAACAAGTCTAGTGGGTGCCATCGCATGGCCATGCGTGACCCACCCGTGGAAAGCCCTTGTCCCTCAGCACCCACCGATGAATCGGTCATAGAGGGTGCGCGCGAAGATCGGGTCGGTGGTGCCACCGACAATCGCACGACCATCTGAGAAGATCGTCAAGTCGATCCTCCCGCCGCCGACCGCCGTGACTTCGCGCATCGTGCCGACGAGGCGCGACCCATGCACTTCAAAGTTGCCATGTGGCGCGAGCGTTGCTTGGAGCAACTGCGGATCACACCGAATCGTCGCAGCGGCTCCCTTCGCGGGAACGATCTGCACTGCGTTGCGCCCGCACAGAACCGTCGCTTGCTCCTCGCACGAAGCGCCGAGAAACTCGAAGGTGCGCCGACCGCAACAGGCACAATGCGCGTCGCGTGAATGTGCGATCGATGCCATCGCGGTTCGCCCGCTCGCTGCATCGAAGGACCAGAGCGTCCTGCTGACCTGCTGCGAGTTTCCGCTGATCCACTGCAGCGTCAGCATCGCTTGCCGCGCAGCGACTGCGAGCACCGTACTCATCAAGACACCCGCTGTATCGCAGGTCGGCTGCGGCGCACCCAAGAACGGCTCTGGAAAGATGCAGCGCAGGCACGCTTCGCCAGGAAGCACGGGCATCACGCGCCCCTCGGTTCCAACAGCGCCGCCATAGATGTAGGGCAACCCCTGTTGCACCGCGACATCGTTCAGCAGAAAACGCGTGCGCAGGTTGTCCAGCCCATCGATCAGCAGTGTCGCACCCCCGAGGTAATCGAGCGCGTTCTCGGCACAGAGGTGATCGACCCATGCGCGGCACTCGATCGTCGAGTTGATCTCGCCGATTCGCGCCCGCGCCGCCTCGGCTTTCGGTCGCCGCTCTCGCGCGTCACGCTCGGTGAAGAGCGTTTGCCGCTGCAAGTTGGATGGCTCGACGACATCGCGGTCGATGAGTGTGAGACGACCGACACCCGAGCGCGCAAGGATGTCGGCAGCCGCACAACCGAGCGCACCGCATCCCACGACGACCACATGCGCCTGACCGATGGAGCGCTGCCCGCCCGTGCCGATCCAAGGGATCAACTGCTGCCGGTGGTAACGCCCATCGCTCTGCGCCGCAGCGTCGTCACTCATTCGCCAAACTGTACGCGTGGTGGGCGCAGTCTGAACGCGCGATTACTTCGGTGCAGCGGTCGAGGTCACCGCCGCCGACGCCTCCATCGGCGCGGACTGATCGGTGTGATGGTGCACCATCTTCCAACCGTGCGAATCCTTGCGATACACATTGGTGGCACGGAAACGCAGGTCGGCTGGCTTGCCATCGACCATCATTCCCTTGCCCACCTCGGTGCATGTCACCACACCAAAGGTGTCGCCCATGATGGTGTGAACATTCTCGCAAGTCACGGTGCCACTGAGCTTCATCGCAGCTTCCTTCTGGAACTGTGCCCGAACGGCATCCCAACCGATGTGCATCTTTCCATCGGGACCGAAGTCCGACACATCCGTGGTGTGCGCCCAGACACTTTCCATCGGCACTTCGTTGCCCTTGCACATCTCGTTCAGCGCTGCATAGAAGCCCTTGTTGGCATCCGCCATCGTTGCGAATGTCGTGACATGCGCCGGGGTTTCCTGGGCTGCGTGCTTTCGGGCAGCCTGCATCGCAATGACGCGTGCCGCACAGCCGTTGGATGCGGACACAAGAGCACATCCGGCGAGAACTGCAATCGCCTTCACCGCGAAGATTGGACGGGGGTAGTGGTGACTCGTCATGCGGGGAAGGCTACCCCCATTGCCCCACCCCTGCCGTCGACCCCTTCGATCAACTTTCGATCAGTTCGACATTGGCACGAGGCACTGTGACGCGCGACCCATCATCGAGTTGCACCTCGAGTACGCGAGCGATCGAACCCGACGCCAACGCTTCGGGCTTCTCCGGCAAACGAGACACCGAACCGAGCAGGCCGAAGTACGGATCGCGAATGATGCGGACGGGAGTTCCAATCAGCAGAAGTCCTGCCGTGCCGCCTCGTGACGCGAGCGATGCGCTCGAACACTCCGCGAGTGGCACGGTGATTTCGGGCCGAATGACACCCGCGCGAATCTGCGTGGCGCCATTCACGCTCGCCTGCTTGCCGACGAGCGACATCAGAAGATCGAATGTCCGCCGTGCCATGGCGATGCTGCCGAATCCCTCCGTCACGATGAGCGTGATGCCGATGCGCTCGTTTCCCGTCACCGCCACGCCAAGATCGTGCCCAAGCACATCCTTCAGATCTGCATCATCGATGCCGCCACACACGAGCGCCGCCACGCCCGCAGCCCGCGCCGCTGCGATCGCTTCCGCCGTCATCCGTCCACCCGCAAAGACCACCGCGCCCTGCATCGCGGACGAAATCTGCAGCGCAGTCAGATCCTCGGTCGGCTGCGGCGATGCCGCAACGAGTGGACCCCACGATTCGCCGCCGACTCCGAAGATTCCTTGGATGAATGCTGCAGGCGTTTCAATCACCGCACCTTCCCGCGGCATGACCTCGACCACCTCGCCGCACACGAACGCACGAACCTGAACGGGGGTCTGCGGTCCGCGCAGCAGCACCATGCCCGTCGTGCCACTGATGCTCTCGATCGTGCCCGCTGCGGTTGACTTCGCCTGCGTTCGCATCATGCCGAAGATGCCTTTGGATTGTGCGATCACTTCGCCAGTCTGCACGGGATCGCCCACCTTCTTCAGCATGAGCGGTGGCAGCTCGCCAGGCTGCACCCCAAGCAGGGATGCTGCCTTGACTGGAAACACATCTCCATCGAGGAATGTCTCGGCGATCACGGCGTCTGCCTGCACGCGCGCGCCAACCTGAACGCGTACATCACCCGGTACGGGCAGCAGCCGCCGAACGCGGTAGATGGTCGACGCAGCAACCTTCAGGCCTGGCGTGTACGCCTTCGTCATGCGTGTTCGTACACCTCCGCCGCCTCGACCCATGACGCCACGGCTTTGCGTCGCTCCGCGTGATCCTTCGGGAACTGCAGCGGACGGCCGCGCGCATCGATGAGTACGCCGACCGCTCCGCCCTCGATGGCTCGGCTCGCGGGTTTTCCAGCCCCTGCGCCCATGTCGAGTCCGCGCTCCGGTCGCACTTCGAGCGTGGCGCGTTCACCCATGGCAAGCCGAACGAGGCGAAACTCCCCGCCATTCAACGCGCCCTTGGCGATCACGCCGCGTTCGCCGCGCAATTCGAAGGAGAGCGCAGGCTTTCCGATGCGCACTTCGCCCTTGGGCGCTGCACACCAACCGAGCGGCACGAGGCAGTCGCGTTCGAATACTTCCATCGCCGCGCGAGTGTTGATCGATGCAAGCACGCCGAGGTGCGGCATCATGAAGATCGAATCCTTCGCGATCGCCGTGAATCCCGTCGGCTCGAAGGAGTCGATCATCAGCAGGAATGTCTGCTCGAAGCGCGGCGCATGGCTGAGCACACCGCCCGATGCAACGAGCAGGTCGAGCAGCATCGGATCGACGATCGACCCCGCCCCCTCATCCTGACGGAATGTGTCTCCGACTGTGCGCTGCTGTTGGACGCCTTTCAGCTTGGTCGCGAACGCACGGTGCTGCGCGTAGGCCAACCGCAGGGCTTCGCGCGCGACTGCCTGCTCGAACACCAGCGCGTCGTGCGTCTGTGGGATCGTCGTTGGACGAATCATCTTGTTCTTCACGCGATTTCGGAGTTCGCGTTCATCCATGTCCAGGTGAACCCACCGCAGGACCTGTTCCATGCCCGCTTCGGCGCAGACATTCGAGACGGAGTAACTCATGCCGAGATTGGCGCTCACCGTGCGATTGAAGATCCCGCCGAATACGCTGAAGAGATCCGTGGTTGCCCCACCGATGTCAACGCCGACGACATTGATCTTGCGTTCACGCGCGATGGCCTGCAGGATGTCGCCAACCGCTCCTGGGGTCGGCATGATCGGTGCATTCGTCCACTCGATCAGCTTGTCATAGCCCGGCGCATGCGCCATGACATGTTCGAGAAACACATCATGGATCCGCTCGCGTGCTGGCCCGAGGTTCTCCTGTTCAAGCGTGGGACGGAGATTGTCGACGACGGACAGTGCGAATCCTTCCGAAGAAAAGATGCGCTCGATGTCGCCGCGCACTGCCTTGTTCCCCGCAAAGATCAGCGGCAGCCGATACTCGCCGCCGAAGCGCGGCCGGGGGCGCGCGGGCGCGATCAATTCTGCGAGTTCCACGACCTTCTTCCCATCGCCGCCATCGGTACCGCCGGAGATGAGCACCATGTCGGGTCGCAGTTCGCGGATGCGCTGGATCTGTTCATGCGGTCGACGACGGTCATTGCTCGCGATCGTGTCCATGACGATCGCACCTGCTCCGAGCGCCGCACGCTTGGCGCTCTCTGCCGTCATCTCCCGCACGACTCCCGCGACCATCATCTGCAGTCCACCGCCCGCACTGGATGTGGAGATGTACACATCACAGCCGTCGCCTTTCGAACCTGCTGCTCGGCGGATGATCGTGCCATCATCCGCGACCAATCGGTAGCCCGAAAGTTCCTGCAGTTCCGTGATCGAGTTCGTCACGCCGATGGTGACGTCGGCGAGTGGCTCCTCCACCGTGGTCGGCGCCTCCGCGCGGAATGTCTGGCGGAACACACCGTCGATCTCTTCGATGAGGATCGCTTTGGTGGTCGTGCTGCCGCAGTCGGTGGCCACGATCCGCATGGAGGTCGGAAAGCCTACGCCAAGTGCAATGGTGCGCGTGCCCTCGGCGCCCCGCACGAACCCAACACCAACCTGCGCCCCCTAAACTCCTGCGCTCCATGGGAGGCGATTCCTTCGGAAAGTCAATGAAGTCGAAACCAGGGCTGACGCGCCTGCTGCGGGCGCTTCAGTACAGCTGGTATGGATTTCGCGCAGCGGCACAGCACGAGGCTGCGTTCCGCCAAGAGCTGGCGCTCGTTCTTCCTCTGTCGATCGTGGCGTGGTTCGTTCCAGTGCCGCTGCTGGAACGCGCGCTGCTGTTCGCCGTCCTGCAAGTGATACTCATCGTCGAGTTGATCAACTCCGCGATCGAGGCGAACACCGATCACATCACGATGGATGAGCATCCTCTCGCGCAGCGCGCGAAGGACATGGGAAGCGCAGCCGTGCTGCTTTCGCTCGTGATTTCAGCCGCGGTCTGGACTGCGGTGCTCTGGCCCGTCGTCGCCGGCTGGATCGGCTGAGGCCGCAGAGGCGGAAGCCTTTCCCGCGGAATGGCGTTCGAGATCCTCGATGCGCAGGCAGAGGTACTCGACCGAGCCCGCGCGCTCGAGAAAGCGCGTGAGCAGCGACCAGAGATCAGGCTTGATGACCGTCGTCGCGAATGGCGCCAGGAAGTGCATCGCAGCCGCACCCACGCCAGAGAGCGGGCGACTGGATTCCAGGAAGACGAGCGCAGCGACCGCCATCCGCCGGCGCACGATCTCTTCAGCGATACGTTCCACCACCGCCGCCTCTTCCGCCGACGGTTTCGCGGGCCCTGGCGGCTGCACATGGAACGCGTATCGCAACGCGGATGTGATGCGCTGCCAAGGCGAGTTCGATCCCTTCATCGCCTTTCGCTCCTCCCCGCATTGCCGGTACGCGATTCCGTGATGGGGTATCCGACTGCGGCGGCGATCTCATCGCGTACGCCTCTGCGCTGTTCGGCCGTGAGTCCGCTGAGCGGAATGGTGATCGAATGCACGCGAGCATTGAAGTGCTGAAGTGTGATCGCCATCGCATCGGCGCTGACCTCGGCGGCTGCAATCTCGGCCCACGCGACACGCTGGGATGACAACGGTCGGTGAATCACGACTCCGCGTGCATCGATGCCACAGCGTGTGGGCAACAGGAATCGCAGAATCGCGATCAGGAGTCCGATTGCCGCAAGCGCACCCCACATCCAATCCCCTGCAATGCGCCAAACCAGAACTGCCATCGCCCCAACGACTGCGATGGCGACGCATGCGGCGAGCGGTCGCTCCCGTGCGGGGTGCGAGGACCATGTGCGTCCAGTGGTCGCTGCCATCACCCGCGCAGCGTAGGGAGGTCGGCGTGCCGTCGGAAGTGCCTGTGCACGCCATAGACTGTCGGCATGAGCACCTTCAAGACCACTGCAGTCGTTGCCGCTCCGAAGCCAGCGCACGACGCGCTCGGCGATCCCACAGGATGGGATGGCATCGGTGGCGTCGCAAACACCGTGCACTTGGCTGAATGGGCGAAGCAGAACAGGCATCTGATGGTGCCTCCCGTCTCCAACAAGTACCTCTACAGCGGACAGGATTTCTTCGTCATGCTGATTGCGGGACCCAATGCGCGCAATGACTTTCACATGACGAACTCCGAGGAGTTCTTCATGCAGTTGCAAGGCGATGTCAGCATTCGTGTGCGGGATGCGCACGGTTTACGCGACATTCCGCTGCGCGAGGGAGAGGTCCTGTTTGTGCCTGGTGGCGTTCCGCACCGACCGCAGCGTGGACCGAACACGCTTGGGCTTGTCGTGGAACGACGCCGACCTCCAACGGAAACCGAGCACATCATGTTCTTCTGCGATGCATGCGACACGCTTGTCCGCGACATCGAGTTCGACTGCATCGATATCGTGAAACACTTCCGCGAGCGGATGGAGGAGTTCTGGGCTGATCCCGCGGCATGCACCTGCCCCAAGTGCGGCACGCGCGTTTCCAAGCCCGCCCCGCGGACTTCCTGATGCTTGCGCCTGGTGCGATCGATCTGCACACGCACATCCTCCCCGAACGCTGGCCGGACCTGCGCGAGCGTTTCGGGTGCGGTGGTTGGGTTGCGCTCGAGCACTGCGGGGCATGCCGCGCTCGCATGATGATCGATGGCACGCTGTTTCGTGAAGTCGAGTCAGATCTCTGGGATGCGCAGCGGCGGATGAGCGACTGCGACCGGGATGGCATCGGCGTTCAGGTGCTCTCCACCGTACCCGTGATGTTTTCCTATGGAGCGCGAGCGGACCACGCACATGACCTTGCGCAACTCTTGAACGACCATCTGGCGGGCGTCGTGCGCGGCAATCCGTCGCGCTTTGTGGGGCTTGGGAGCGTGCCGCTGCAGGACGCTTCGCGTGCCACGCGCGAGCTGGAGCGCTGCATTCGGGATCTGGGTCTCGCCGGCGTGCAGATCGGCACGAATGTGGCGGGGCGCGATCTCGACGACCCTGCGACCGCGCCCTTTTTCGCCGCTGCGGAGGAACTCGGTGCGGCGGTGTTTGTGCATCCTTGGGAGATGTTCGGCCGCGCCGAAATCCCTCGCTTTTGGATGCCGTGGCTCGTGGGAATGCCCGCGGAGAGCGCGCGCGCATTCTGTGCGCTCGCGTTCGGTGGAGTCCTCGATCGGCACCCAAGACTTCGGATCTGCTTCGCGCACGGCGGCGGTGCGTTTCCCTACACGCTTGGTCGCATCGAGCATGGTTTTGCGGCACGCCCCGATCTCTGTGCGACCCATTCGACCACGCCGCCTCGTGCACATCTGCAGCGGCTCTACTTCGACAGCATCGTGCACGACATGGGTGCGCTGCGGTACCTCGTGGACACGGTGGGTGCATCACGCATCGCATTGGGATCGGACTATCCATTTCCGCTCGGGGAAATCCCGCCGGGTCGACTCGTGCGCGCCGCGGAGTGGCTGACCGATGCGCAGCGCACGCGCATGCTTCGCGGCACCGCGCTCGAGTTTCTCGGTCTTGTCGAGGTGAACGCATGACAGTTGCACGGAGCATCTTGGATATCTCGGCAAGCGACATCGAGCCCACCACCGCGTTCGCCGCATGGGCGGATGCATGTGATCCGCTCGCTGCGCTGCGCAGTCGCTTCGAGATTCCGAAGGATGCATCGGGACGCGAGATGGCGTACCTCGTGGGCAACTCGCTCGGGCTGATGCCGAAGGCTGCAAGGACGCGCGTGCAGGAGGAGCTGGACGACTGGGCGCGACTCGGGGCAGAGGGGCATGTCCACGGGCGTCGTCCGTGGATCGACTACCACCAACACTTTCGCAGTGGATTGTCGCTGCTCACAGGCGGTCTGCCGTCGGAAGTCATCGCGATGAACACGCTGACGGTGAATCTGCATCTGCTGCTGATGAGTTTTCTGCCCACTTCGCGCATGCAAGGCTTGCGGCGCAAGGTGCTCATCGAACAGGGCGCATTTCCGAGCGACCGCTTCGCCGTTCGGTCATTCGTGGCGGCGACTGGTGGCGATGCGGACAAGGATGTGATCGAGGTCGGCCCGCGCGGCGGCGAGTCGTGCCTCCAGACGCAGGACATCGAGCGCGCGATCGCCGATGCAGGAGATTCGCTTGCGCTGGTGATCCTCGGTGGCGTTCAGTACTACACGGGGCAGGTGCTTGACATGCCGCGCATCACGCGCGCTGCACATGCGGTGGGTGCGCTCTGCGGCTGGGATCTTGCGCACGCGGTTGGCAATGTGCCGCTGGCACTTCACGACTGGGGTGTCGATTTCGCATGCTGGTGCTCCTACAAGTATCTCAACGGTGGCCCAGGGGCCGTTGCCGGAGCATTCGTGCATGAGCGGCACCATGCGAATCCTCCGCCGCGACTGGAAGGGTGGTGGGGTACGGACCCCGCAACACGCTTTGCGATGGGACCAGACTTTGCCGCCGGTCCGGGTGCGGATGCGTGGCAGTTGTCGAATCCACCCGTGCTTTCGTTGGCGCCACTGCTCGCGAGTTTCGAGCTGTTTGCCGAGGCAGGGATGGAACGACTCGCGGCGAAGGCGCGCGTGATGACTGCATTCCTGGAGATGGCGCTTCGCGTGCGCGAGAGCGATCTCCGCGTCATCACGCCAAGTGCCACGGGGCAGCGCGGCTGTCAGCTGTCGATCGAAGTGCAAGGATCCACGGCGCAGGCACGAGCACGGTTTGATCGGCTCCTTCCGCAAGGCGTGGTCTGCGATTTCCGTCACCCGCGTGTCATCCGCGCGGCACCCGCCCCGCTCTACTGTTCTTTCAGCGATTGCTGGCGACTGATCGAAGCGCTGCACCCATGAACGCGGATGGCGTTCCGCCGCGCCGCAAGGATCGCTCAGTCGTACACTTTCGTGGTGCCGAAGCGAGTTGTCATTGCTGGAGCAGGGCTCGCAGGTTCGCTGCTCGCGATCTATCTCGCGCGCGCGGGATGGCAGGTTGATCTGCGCGAACGGCGCGGCGATCCTCGCAGCCGCAACTTTGTGCAAGGCCGCTCCATCAATCTGGCGATCAGTGCGCGCGGCATCAAGGCGCTGCGGCGCGCCGGGCTGGAAACGCACATCTTGCGCGATGCAATACGCATGCCTGGCCGCATGATGCATGCGCGGTCGGGCGCGCTCACCTTTCAGCAGTACAGCAGCAATCCGGACCACGCGATCCTGAGCATCTCCCGAAGTGCGCTCAATCTGGTTCTCCTGAACGCTGCCGCCGCGGAGCCGAATGTCCGCATCTCGTTCGATCAGCGCTGCAGCGATCTCGATGGAGAACGGGGGCGTGCCACATTTGTGAATGGCACGGGCGGGGGCGAAGAGCGCGTGGAGGCCGATCTCATCGTCGGAGCGGATGGGGCATACAGCGCCGTGCGCAGCGCCATGCAGCGGCGCGAAGGATTCGACTTTGAGCAGTCCTGGCTTGGGCATGGCTACAAGGAGATGACGATCGCGCCAGTTCCCTCGGGGCCTCATGCGCCCTTTGCCATGGAACCGAATGCGCTGCACATCTGGCCGCGCGGGAGCTCGATGATGATTGCACTCCCAAATCCAGACGGCTCGTTCACTTGCACGCTCTTCTGGCCGCATCGAAGTGTCGATGGAGCCGCGGATGGCTTCGACGTGATTGCTGATCCAGTCCTTGGGCGCCGCCACTTCGAACGCAACTACGCCGATGCGCTCTCGATGATGCCGACATTCGATGCCGACTTCGCGGCGAATCCCGTTGGTTGGATGCTCACGATCCGTTGCCGCCCCTGGTCCTCGGGTGGACGCGCAGTGCTCGTGGGCGATGCGGCGCATGCGATCGTTCCGTTCTTCGGTCAGGGAGCGAACGCCAGTTTCGAGGACTGCGAAGCGTTGGTGGATTCGCTCGAACGCCATCCAACGAATGTCGCGAGGGCGATCCACGACTACGAACGCACACGCAAGCCCAACGCGGATGCGATCGCCGAGATGGCACTGCAGAACTTCATCGAGATGCGCGACCGCACCGCATCGCGGCTCTTCCTCACCCGCAAGTCCATCGAACACCTGCTGCACCGCTTTGTGCCTGCGCTCTTCACGCCCCGCTACGACATGGTGAGTTTCGACACGATCCCCTACGCCGATGCCCTTGCGAAGTCACAGCGACAGGATGCGGTGCTGACGGCAGTCGCCGTTGCCGCGCTCGGCGTTATCGTCGTGGGAGGCGTTCTGCTTGTGCGCGCTTTGATGTCAGGCAGTGCATGAATCACACGAGGCAACCACGCGACCTTTCGGTGACGACACCGGTGAGCATGGCGGAAGACAAACCCGCTGCACCGCCCTCGAAGGCCACGCTCGGCATCACGTGCATGCTGTTGACGCTCGCATGTTGGTCGACCGTTCCACTCTTTCTGCGCGATCTTGCTTCGGAGGTCGATCACTGGAGCAACAACGGGTGGCGATATGGCGTCAGCGCGGTGATCTGGCTGCCGGCTCTCGTGCTTGCGTGGCGGCGTGGGCGACTGCCCATGCGCATCTGGCGTGACGCGCTCATCCCATCGCTGTTCAACATCGCCGGACAGGCTGCATTCACTGCGGCATTTCACGAGATGAACCCGGGTCTCGTGACCTTCGGCCTCCGAACGCAACTGATCTGGGTTGCGATCGGCGCGTACATGTTCGTCCCGAGCGAGCGATCCATCATCCGCAGCCCTCGCTATCTCATCGGTGCCGCAATCCTGCTTGGCGGACTCTTCCCCGTGCTGCTCGGAGGGGACGCATCGCTCGGCGGATTCAATGCGTGGGGTACCGCGCTCAGCATCTTCTGTGCGTTCAGCTACGGGATGTACGGACTCGGCGTGCGGCGGTGCATGGGCTCGTACCACCCCATCACCGCGTTCGCAGCGATCTGCCAGATGACGGCGATCGGCTTGATCGCTCTCATGCTGCTCTTCGGTGATGCGGGCGGCAGCGGCGTTCCCGACCTTCCGGGCTTGGTCCTGCTGCAGTTGTTCGTCAGTGCGATCATCGGCATTGCACTTGGTCACATCCTGTACTACATCAGCATCGCACGCATCGGCATCGTCATCACGAGCGGTGTGCTGCAATTGCAGCCGTTCTTTGTCGGCATCGCAAGCGCGTTCATCTACGGCGAACGATTCGCATGGTGGCAGTGGGCATCTGGGTTGATCGCCGTCCTCGGAGCATTCCTGATGCTGACCTGCACCGGTCCCGGCGCGCGTCAAGTCGGCATTGCGAGCTCGGAGGGAGCGGACTGATGTCATCGGCCGCGCCGCCATTGCCTGCGTCCTATCCTGCGCGCGTGCAGCCCGCGGTGATCTGCAACCTGATTGATGGGTGCTTCCGTCCTGCGCGCGGCGGTGCAACCACCGTCGCGCAGAATCCAGCGACGAATCAGATGATTGCGACCGTCCCGGACAGCACGGCGCATGATGTCAACGAGGCTGTTGCCGCCGCGAGTCGAGCATTCCCCGAATGGTCGGCCCGCCCCGCCGACGAGCGCGCCGCACTGCTGATGCGTCTGGCAGATCTGGTGGAGCGCGATCTCGATGCCTTTGCGCTCGCAGAGAGTGAGAACACCGGCAAGCCGTTGGCACTCGCGCGCTCACTCGATGTGCCGCGTTCGATCGCAAACCTCCGACACTTCGCCCATGCGGTGATGGAGGATCGGACGAGGCTGTTCGAACAAGAGCTGCCCCAAGGCTCCATGCAGTCCACCGTCCTGCGCAAACCCCTCGGCGTTGCCGCATGCATCTCGCCGTGGAATCTCCCGCTGTACCTCTTCACATGGAAAATTGCGCCTGCGCTTGCAGCGGGTTGCACCGTCGTCGGCAAGCCGAGTGAAGTGACGCCCGTGACCGCGTGGATGCTTTCGCAGCGGATGGTGGATGCTGGCTTTCCTGCAGGCGTGTGCAATGTGGTGCATGGTCGCGGACCGCTTGCAGGCGCTGCGCTCGTTGCACAGCCCGATGTCGCCTGCATCACCTTCACTGGCGGAACGCTGACCGGCGAATCGATTGCGCGCTCTGCCGCTGGATCGTTCAAGCGCACCGCACTCGAACTCGGTGGCAGCAATGCAGCAATCGTCTGCGCCGATGCAGCGAATGACGCGCATCTGCCGGCAACGGTGGATGCTCTCGTGCGAGCCATGTTCACCAACCAGGGACAGGTCTGCCACTGTGCATCCCGCATTCTCATCGAGCGCTCCTGCTGGGATCGCCTCGTGCCTGCGCTCGTCGAACGCACACGAGCGCTGCGCATCGGCGATCCGCTCGATGCCACGACGGATTTCGGATCGCTCATCTCGGCGGCCCACCTGCTGCGAGTGGCTTCCATGGTGAACGCTGCCGTCGGTGACGGTGCGCGGGTGCTCTGTGGTGGTGAACGCATCCCGGCGGATGCGCTTCCAGAACGCGTTCGAAGCGGCGCGTTCTATGCGCCCACGCTCCTGCAGGATGTGTCGGTCGATTCCAACGCGAATCAGGAGGAAATCTTCGGTCCCGTCGCGACGCTCATCCCCTTCTCGACAGATGCCGAAGCCATCCGCATCGCCAATGGAACGAAGTACGGACTGTCGGCGACCGTCTGGACACGCGACGACGAGCGAGCCATGCGACTCTCGCGTGCGCTGACCGTCGGCACCGTGTGGATCAATGGCTGGATGATGCGCGATTTGCGCGTCCCGATCGGCGGATTCCGCTGCAGTGGTATCGGGCGCGAGGGGGGAATGGATGCATTGCACTTCTTCGCTGAACCCATGGTGGTCGTCCGACGCACAGGAGGCTGAATGAACGACTCGAAGACTGGAGAGATTCATTCAGGCAGCGCACCCGAACCGCTCGGCGCGTACCCGCACGCGCGCCGCGCAGGTCCCTTCGTGTTCCTCAGCGGAATCGGTCCCCGCGTGCGCGGATCGCGCGAGATTCCCGGCGTCGATCCATTCGACTTCGACGCGCAGTGTCGGAGCTGCTTCCGAAATGTGCAAGCGGTCGTGGCCGATGCAGGACTGCCCTGGACGAGCGTGGTGGATGTGACCGTGTATCTGGTCGACATGAAGCGCGACTTCCCCACCTACAACCGGATCTACGCAGAGTTCTTCGGCGGGAACGGGAATCCAAATCCAGCACGGACCACACTGCAGATCGTTGCGCTCCCGACGCCGATTGCCGTCGAAGTCAAGGCTGTGTGCTTCGCGCCGTGATCGGTCGCAGCGCAGCGCGAATCGGACTGCCATCGAACCCCTCGAGCCGCAGCGGAAGACCGCAGAATTCGTAATCACCCCGCGCCACCGAACGAAGCACAAGCCCTTCGACGATGGCGACATCGCGCGCAAGGAACCGCCCATGCGTCGGCAGATCCTTCGAGTCTGCGGTGTCGACGCTCGGCGTATCGATGCCGATCAGCCGTACCCCCTGATCGGCAAGCGCATCCACGAGCGCCGGCTCCAGACCAAGAAAGGATCCATCCCACTGCTCTGGGTTCGCGTAGGACCGCGTGGCAATCAGGAGACGCTCGAAGCGCGGGTGCCAGTCCGCGGCCACATGGAGATCCTCGCGCCCCACCCGTCCCGTCGCCGGTCGCGTTCCTGCGCGCACCTCCACCACTTCGCATGGACCCCAATACAGCGCGATCGGCTGCTCGTGCATCGCGCGTCCTTCCCGCCCGTAGTGGCTCGGCGCGTCAGCGTGTGACCCAAGATGCACCGTCGTGTGCAGGGCACTGAGTGTGATGTTGTCACCGCGCTTCATGTCGAGCTTGACTTCGCGCACGATCGGCGAGTCACCCGGAAACACCGCGAGCCGCGGCGAAAGAAGCGGCGAGATATCGATGATGTCCGACGATCCATCAGGTGGCATGCGTTGCATCGATCAGGATTGAACGGCAGTCCGCCCACCGTCGACGGCGAGGTTGACTCCCGTGACATACGACGCGGCGGGCGATGCGAGGAACAGTGCAGCCGCGGCGATCTCCGATGCGTGACCAAGTCTGCCCGCAGGGATCTGCGCAATCGCGGCGGCACGCACTTCATCCACCGTCAGTCCTCCGCGGGTGGCACGCCCTTGGAAGATCGCATCAAGCCGCGTTGTCTGGATCGATCCCGGCAGAATCGTGTTGACGGTGATGCCGTACGGAGCCAGTTCGCCCGCGAGCGTCTTCGCCCAGTTCGCGACCGCGGCACGCACGCTGTTCGAAACCCCGAGTCCCCGAATCGGCGTCAGCACCGATGTGCTGGTGACATTGATGATGCGACCATAGTTCGCTCCGCGCATCCCGGGCGCGCACGCCTGCACGATTGCCTGTCCCGTCAGGAGGTGCATCTCGAACGCACGCGCAAAGTCCTCGGGTGCAGCCTCGATCGCGCTGCCCGCGGGCGGGCCGCCGGTGTTGTGGAGAACGATGTGGAGGGGCCCACCTCGTTCTACCTCGCCTGAAACCGCGGCCTGCACTCGCTTCCAGTCTGCGAAATCCGCTTCGACGGTCGAGTGGCTCGCGCCCGCAGCGGTGGGCAACTCTGCAAGAACCTTCTGAAGCCCCGCGCCATTCCTTCCAAGCAGGACCACCGACGCGCCTGCGCCCGCGAACGCCAACGCGCACGCGCGTCCGATTCCCTGCGTCGAGCCACCGACCAGCGCTCGGCGACCGCGCAGGGAGAAGAGATCATCGTGATCGCTCATGCGGTGGAGGGTAGCGCGCTTCGCCGAACAAGAGCCGCGCAACCGCAGGCCGTTCCGATGCACGCGAGCAGCGTCAGCGCCCCAAATGTGCGTTCCGCAGATCGATGTGTGGCATCGAGTACCGCGCGAGTCGTTGCAGTCTTGGCCGCATCCCCACTCGCTGCGGCTTCCCAGTGCAACTGCGACTCGGCCGCCAGCGTGTGCGACAACTGCAGCGAGATGATCGCGGCACAAAGCGATGCGGCGAGAGCAATGACTGCAACGCGCTGCAGCCAGATCGCGTTTCGTGCGGGAAGCCACCCCAATCGCCTCCCGGACCAACCGCCGAGAATGGACGCGAGCACAGCGGGCATCAGCACGCTGATCCACAGTACGACATCGAACATGGCGCGGGTGATCTGTCCGCCAACGAAGACAGACAGGCGTTCAGGCGGAATGGCGGCAAGCGATGCATCGGCGACGCGTACGAGACCTGCGGCACGCAATGCGACAAACACCCATCCTGCCGAGACACCCGCGCAGACGAGTGCCATCACCCACGCTCCGCCGATCCATGCAAAGCAGGCGACTCGTGCTGCGCCAACGCGCGCGGTACGTGGTGCCGTCATGCTCATGAATAGTGTGCGTTCAGGGCCCCGTCGCGGCTGTCATCATCCGCGACATGTCCTGAACCTGTCCCTGCATCGCGTTCATCTGCGCCTGCAACTGCTGTCGCTGCTGGAGCATCGCCGACAGGAGTTGCTTGTTTTCCTCCATGTTCTGTGGCGCGCGGGTCACGGCCAGTCCCTGCTGTGTCTGCACGATGAAGTTCCCGCCGCCCGCGGCGCTTGGCTGCTGGGATGTTGCTTGGCCGGCTCCCCCCTGCGCGATCATCGGGGCACCGAATGGCGTTGCTGGCGGCTGCATCGAAGGAGGCGTTTCCATCCGCGTCAGGACCAACTTCACGGTGCCTGCAGGTGTGTCGTCCTCCTCGAAGGTGGTATTCCAGACGATCGTCCCATCGGGGCGAAACAGGAACGATGTATCCAGCGATCGTCGCTTGCCATCGGTCGTGATCATCGGATTGGATGATGCGAACACCAGCGCATTCGGAGCGTCGTCGTACATGCCGGTCGACAGGAACATGCTGCGATCTCCGTTGGTGATCTCGCTTCGAGTGAATCCGACCCCAGGCGTGAACCCCATCACATCCATCACTTGCAGTGCAGCGCCCTCTTGGTTGTAGAGCACATGATCCCCAGCGAGGAAAGTTCCGCCGAGAGTCCAGTTGAAGTGGCACTGACCCTGAAACGGCCCTGTGCTGGCACCGCCGGCTTGAACGGTCGTACCGCGCACTTCCCAACTGCCGACGAACAGGCTGAGCAGCGCACGCGCCTTCGCATCGCTGATCACCGCGGGTTCGGGTGCGGAAGCGGCTGGTGGCGCCTGCGTGGGCGCTGATGCCTGGGGCGCTTGCGCCCATCCGAAGGTCGGCAACGCCGCGCCACCGAGCAGCGCGCCAAGCGCGCAGCAGAGCGCACAAGATCTCCAGTGTGATGTCATGTCGATGAGCGTACCGATCCAACCATCATGCGGTACCGAACCCCCGCCTCATCCAGAAGCGACCGCGCCAAGTCCGTGGAACGCTGCCAATGCTCATCACCGGAGACGGCGTGCTCGAACGTGATCACCTCCGCAAGCCCCGCCTGAATGATTGCGAGCGAGCACTGCACACAAGGGCTGAATGTGGTGTAGATCGTGCACCCAAGCGGACTGACACCGTTGCGCGCGCACTGGACGATCGCGTTGAGTTCCGCGTGGCAGATGAGGTCGTACTTCACGGGGCGCACGAGGCGGTCAGGTCGATCCTCGATGCCGACGGGTAGGCCATTGAACCCCGTGCTGAGAATCTGCTTGCGTGGCGAGACGATCACGGCGCCCACACCGCGCGACGGGTCCTTGCTCCAGGATGCGATCTGTGCTGCGAGTGCGAGGAAACGCTGATGCCAATGATCAGGAAATGTCGGGGGCGATCCCACGGTCTTCAGAGGGTCGCGTCGCCGACTTGTGACTCGATGGTGCGCAGTCGCTGCGCGACCTTCTGCATCGACGAGACTCGCTTGCCAATGGGCAAGCGAATGCACTCCGATACGAGGTCGGAGAGAGGCGCACCGACGGACGGGATGCGCTGCGCCACGGGAACCGTTGCCGGTACTTCTTCAACCGCACGCGCCTTGTTTTCCCCTGGCACGAGCACGGTCTCGGCATAATCGCGCGTCAATGCGCGGTACATGGTGCAACCAAAGTTGTAGACATCCGTTGCCTCCACGATCGCTTCCTTCGCAGCCTGCTCGGGCGCCATGTATCCAGGCGAGCCCTGCGTGCGAGGCTTCACGGTGTTGGTCTTGCATGACTGTCCGAGGTCGATGATCTTCGCGTGCGCCGACCGCGCGCGCCCCTCCGGCATCATGATGTTGCCCGTCTTCATGTCAGCGTGCACGAAGCCCTTTTCGTGCATGTGCGCCATGCCCTCCGCCACTTCGGCGAAGATGCGCACATAGTCGCGCAGATGCCGAGGCGGCGCTTCCTCGAGCGTCGATGAGTCGATGAGTTCGAGGACGAGGCCAATCTCGGTTGTCTTGACGATTGGGCGTTCACGCTTCAGGGTGATGCCGCGGCGGATCGCGGGGTGATTCAGTTCCTTGAGTGCGGTCCACTCGGTCTCCACCTGCCGAATGAACCGGTCGTCCTTATCTCGACCCTCCTCGAAAATGACATGCTTCAGCGCGTAGGTGGCACCAGACTGCCTGTCCTTGACCGCATACAACTTGCTTCGCGCTCCTTCACCGAGCAGCGCGATCACCTTGTAGCCAAACAACTCCTCTGAAGCGGTTTTCGAGCTCATGAAGAAAACAGTCAACAAGTAGTGGATCGAACCGAGTCCTGCGCGGAAAGCCTCAACCCCGAGGTCACGCCAAAAAGGAGTGTACAAACTTGCCGCAGCCGGAAGAAAGCAAAGTCGAGCCGAAGGATTCGAAGATTCTCCGCGATTTTCATCGCCCCCCCACTCGCTCGCAGAAACCCCTCAGCGCCGAATCTGCGACTCGAATCGCGCCGTTGGGAAGTGCGTTCCTGGACTTGGAACACTCGCGAGATCCGAGTGAAGGTGGATGGCCGAAGCGGGGATGCCGTGCCGCTCCTGAAGCGCGCGGACGAGGTTCACCAGCTCGTTCAGCTGTCGGTCGGTGAACTCGCGGCGGTTTCCGTTGCCGATCAAACAGATACCGATGGCATGGCGGTTGTAACGCTCCGCATCGGACTTCGAGAGCCCGACACGCGTAGGGTCCCCGCTTGTGCTTGCAGGCGCCGATGCCACATGGGCGCCCGGCAACTGCTGAGACCAGCGATAGCCAACATCGACGAGCCCATCGCCCAAACCCTGCCCGTTTCCGATAACAAAGTGATAGCCGAGTCCGCTCAGACCAGCCGACACATGCTGGCGCCCAAGCGTCACCGCATCGCCCGCTGGAGTACCCGAGTGGTGAATCACAATCGCTTGCCAACGACCCGCAACCTCGCTCGCCTCGCGCGGAACGATCAGCGGCATCGCCTGAGAGTTCGCCCCATGACCGACGAGGGTCGGGCTGACCGCCGCCTCGATGTTCGGCGCACCGGCGTCAGCGATCACCAGGATCCCTGCCACGGCTGTCATCGCTGCGGCGAAACTCGCCCACACGGTGAGACGGCGCTGCACGCCCCTCTTGGATGACTTCGTGTTGCGCGGCGACTTGATCGATGACATCGTGGATGCGTTCGGCACAGAGAGTCCTTTCGACTCTCTCTATCGGATGACCGCACTCAAGATGTGAAGGAAACCGCGCAGAATTCAGGACTGCGGAGAGAGTCGCGCGCGGAGCGCTGGCTGCGGATTGCCGAACTCATCCGGCACGAGCAGCGATTGATTCTGCTGTCGAAGTTTGTCGTAGGTGTCGAACTGTGAGCGCGGATCCTTGTCATTGAAGAGTGGTCGCTGACAACCTGCGAGTGTCGCCGTGAGTCCAATGGCCACGACCAATCGCGGTAGGCACACGCGGCGACCACTACTGCTTGTGGTCACCCGCCACGCTTCACGGGCCGCGCTTTCGTTCAGTTGGGACGGGTTCGATGTCATTGCTGGAAGGGCATTTCACGCTGCGCCGAGAAGGTACGACCATCCGGCTGGCTGGTGAACTCGACCCGAACGGTCACGGGCGCCCCGCCGCAACTCCACCCCTCCGCCGTCAGGGGCAGCCGAAGGGTGTAGTGGGCGCCAAAGATCCCGTCGCGCCATGCGTCGCGTACCTCAATCGGATCCCACTGTGCCGTTCCCAGATTCACCACCCGCCCGTCTGCATGCAACTGGAACGCACTCGCGCGCGCGCGTCCAACAATCTGCATGAATCGACCGCGTCCATCCGTCGGCTTCAGATAGATCACCGCCTCACAAGTTGGCCCCCCATTCGCCGAGGGCTTCGACAGAAAGTGGCTTCCCGCCTCCACGGTGAGAGAGACGAGTTGTGGCGTTGCCTCGGCCACTTGCGCATCGATCGACCCGGCTTCGGCCACGGGTTTCGTCGCAGCCGCCAACTGCTGCTGCAACTCCATTCGCTGCGCTTCGAGCGCCGACACCTGTTCACGGAGCCCCTGCACCTCGCGGCGAAGTCCATCATTGTCCGTCGGCATCATCACGCGCGCCGATGAACAGCCGATCGTGATCGCAGCCCACACCGCAGCACCCACCGCAGCCCCGAGCCCGATTGGACGCGCGACTTTCAAGGGCGCTCCCTGCGGCGGCGAGGGTTCGTGCGATCGCTGCCATCCCTTGCTGCGATGTCCATCGACAGTTGCTTCAGGGTGATGGTGAGATCAATGTTCGCAACGACAACATGCGACGGGACGGTGAGCTGCATGGGCGCAAAGTTTAGAAGACCGACGACCCCGACGGCACACAGTTGATCCGCCAATCCTTGCGCCGCTTCCCGAGGCACCGCGAGGATCCCAATGGGAATCCTGCGGGACTTCACGGTTCGAGTGAGCTGCGCAATCGGCTGAACTTCCCAGCGCCCTATCCGCTTGCCGACCATCTTCTCGTTGGCATCGAAGACCGCCGCGATGGGATAGCCCTCTTCATCGAAGGATGCGTAGGACAGGAGTGCGCGTCCAATGTTGCCAACGCCAACGAGCGCCAGCGACCAGCGTTTCTGCGCACCGACAAGCTTCTCGAGCCCTCCCAGCAGCCTCTCGCAGTCATACCCGATGCCCGCTCGCCCATGGTCGCCCGCAACCTCGTCACGGGCGAGATACGCGAGATCCTTGCGGACTTGATTGCTCTTGACGCCGACACGATTTCCCAGATCGGTCGAACTGACCTTCTGCTTGCCCTGATCGATCATCAACTGCACTTCGCGTGCATAGATGTTCAGACGCTTGGCGGTCGGCTTGGGAATCACGCGGTCCATGGCTACCCCGTGAAAGTCTAGGTCAGACAGCGCGCTGATAGCCTCTCGCCATGCACCTGAGCGATGTGCTCGCGCGCGACTCTTTCACCGCGAGTTTCGAGTTTTTCCCACCCAAATCTGAAGGCGGTTGGAACGCCCTCTTCGGCACGATCGCCGACTTCGGCAAGCTGAAGCCATCCTTCGTGTCCGTCACCTATGGCGCAGGGGGTTCGACTCGGCAGTTCACGCATGATCTGGTCGTGCGAATCAAGCATGAGACAGGGCTTGAGGCGATGCCCCACCTGACCTGCGTCAATCACACCGCCCACGACATCCAAAGCATCTTGGAGCGATATGCGGTGTCGGGTGTCGCAAACATCCTTGCGCTGCGCGGCGATCCGCCCGCTGGCACCAGCGATTTTGGCGGGGACTTTCGATATGCGTCGGATCTTGTGAGGCGCGTGAAGGAGTTCCCAGCTTCTCGCGTCCAGGGCGGCAAGGGCTTCGGAATTGCCGTTGCCGGATATCCCGAGGGACACCCACAGACACCCAACACATTGACGCAGATGGATCACCTGAAGGCAAAGTGCGAGGCCGGTGCAGACCTGGTGATCTCACAGCTCTTCTTTGACAACCATGCGTTCATGGACTGGCGGGAGCGTTGCGAGATTGCAGGCATCAAAGTCCCGCTGCTTGCGGGCATCATGCCGATCACTTCCGTGACAGGTTTGCGGCGCATGGCCGACTTGGCGGCGGGGACTCGTTTTCCTGCGCCGCTTCTGCGGGCGATCCGCCGCGCGGAGGGTGATGAAGAAGCGGTCGCGCGTGTTGGCATTCACTGGGCAACGGAGCAGTGCAGGCAACTGCTCGACAGCGGTGTGCGCGGCATCCACTTCTACACGCTCAACAAAAGCGACGCGACGCGGCGTATCTACGAGAATCTTGGGGTCTCGACGACCGACGCGCTGCGGAAATAAAGCGCGGATTCAGGGCGCCGCTGGAGGTGCAGCGGCTGGCGTTACTTCCGGCGCGGGCGGCGCGACTGGCGCGGGCGGCGCCGGTTGCGGCAAGATCGGCACATCGTTCGTGGTTCGAAGCCAGATGGTGCGAAGTGCGCGCAAGAGCTCAGCGTCATTGGGGCTCCGCGCAAGAATCTCAAGCCCATTCTTCACAAGCTCTCGGTCTGACAACTGGTGACCGATCCATGCGGCGACCAAACCGTAATCGCCCGCACTACGCGACCCCTCGCTGCGCGTGACGCACTCCGAAGCGATGGTGCGGAGTCGAGCTTCACCGCCCAGAAGATCCAGCGCGTACCGCGTATCAATCATCTCGGGCCAGTTGATGAACAGGCGTCGCATCGTGACGGACGCGGACATCTGCAGTCCAGCTGCGACCTGCGCATTCACCACGCCCGCGAGCGGCAACACATTCGCGGGCGCGATCTGCGATGCGGCAATGAACTCCTTTTCCGCCGAGAAGAAGCGACCTTTCCGCATCGAATCATCGCCCAGGCGAAGCAAGCAATCGAGCGCCTCCTTTGAACCGCCATCCAGTTGGCTGATGGTCTCGCCGTGCGCAAGAATCAAGTACGCCTCCTCAGGTGTCAACGGCCGATCCGATTGTGCCGCATCGCCCTTGCTCTTCTTGCCCGTCCCATCCCCAAGCCCCGTGGCGGCACCGTCTGGAGTCGATTCGCCCGCCGCGCCTCCGCTTGTGGCATTGCTCGGCAGGAGCGTCGTCGCATCCTTGGTCGCACCGGTCTTGCCAAGCAGTTGTTCCGTTGCATCCACGGGCATCGGCGGCTTGAGATCAAGCCCCTGCCGTACCGCCACACTCACCGTCCCGAGTTGTTGCAACTCTTCCAGGGAAATGTCGCCGCTGTCCGCGACCTGTTTCCCCTGCGCACGGAGCGTGCGTCGCGTGCTGCTCGCGAGCACGCGGTCATATGGGGTGCGTTGCTCGAGGATGAGTCGCTGCCGCCCTGCTCCAGCGGATGTCGTCAGCGTCGATTGCTGCTGCACGCCAGACGATGGCTGCTGCTCCGCAGCGCGGATTGCGGATGCTCCGCTCGGCTGAGTGCGCGTGTCGAGGCGAGTGTCTGGCGCCTGCGATGGCACGCGTGTTTGCTCAGGAACGATTCCAGAGAGATACGACCGAACCATCTTGCGCCCATCCGTCCGACCCGACCGCAGATCATCACGCAGCAGAGCACTGCCGTAGACGCCGTACTGAAGCGACTCGATCAGGTCTCCATCGGGAACACCAAGGACACCCGTAAACGGGCTCGACACGAGACGCACAGGCCGTTGCTGCGCATCACGCGTCATCGAGATGGTGGCGGGACTGTAGATCGACCCGATGTCGGCAACAATCGAACCGCGACGCGTCTTCATGTCGCGATCAATGCGTTGATCTGCCGCCTCGGCACGCGAGATGGTCGATGCAAAGTTGCGGTCAAAGGTGACCAGCTGCGTCTGGGGTCCCACTGTGTTTGCGCGGGCATCACCCACGCGCCCCGTCACGCCCGTGGGATTGGTACTCCAGTAGTCCCGCAGGTATGGCTGAGCGCTGATGGCCGTCGCGAGACTGTAGCGATCGTTCACCGGGATCGATGCGAGGGCTGACGCGCTCGTATTCGCGGTATAGGCGCGAAAATCCCGCGTGGCGACGCCCGATGTCGCCCCGCGAAAATCATCCTCGGCGACATAGCCCACCGAACCTCGGAAGCCCCTTCCAGCGGTGACATCGCCCGTGACGATGAGATTGCGCGAACGGTAGTCCTGCTGTGCCACACGCTGATTGCCACCAGGGTTGACCCGAGAGTCGAGCACGGAACCACCGCCGCGCTGGAGATTCCCATCGAGCGCTTGCTGTGCAACGACCGCAGAAAGCAGAACAAGAACAAACATGCCACAAAGTGTACAACTGCATGCATGCGAGTCCGCATCGGTGATGAACGAAAGTCGTTCCATCCCGTGGCGCTTTCCGTGGCGATCCTGCTTGTCTGCGCGGCGATTCTTGTGGGTATTTATGGACGGCGTCTCGATGAACGCCCCTCGGGCAATCTGGTCCCGCTCGGCGAGGTGCTCGATGCCCTTCGGCAGATGCAAGTCGCCATGCAGCTCGATGCGATCCACCGCTCACCGGATGCGGCAGGCCCAACATCGTCGGACATCGCGGAACTCGTGCGGTCGACGACGGGCGGTTCGTGGCGACCTCCCGATCTCGCTCCGAGCGGGTTCGTCCCCGTCATCGGAGGGCCGATTGATCTGCCTGGATGCGCGGGCGGAGGCGGGTTGCTCTACGAGCGCGACGGCGATCAGGCGGATCGGTTCCTGCTGCTGTTTTTCACGCCAGATCATGGGCGCTTTGTGACATTCGATACCTACGGTCGCGCCGAATCATTGATGTCATCGCAGACCTTCGCGGAAGTGGATGATGAAACCGATCCTGCGTCCGCCGCGACGCTGGCCTACTCGAATGGCGAGATGCTGGTCATCTACCGTGCGGCGAGCGCCGAAGTGCTTGAGCAGCTTCGCAACACGCTTGGTGCACCCTGATTCAGCCGCGCGGAACGCGCGCTCTTCCTACCATCGCGCCCGCCCATGTCCGCGAAGCATGCAACCATCACGACGCCGATTTACTACGTGAACGATCGCCCGCACATCGGGCACGCCTACACAACAACGCTGTGCGATGTCTGGGCGCGCGCCATGCGCTTGCGCGGGCAATGCGTGTTCTTCCTGACAGGCACGGATGAACATGGCGTGAAGGTCGAGAAGAGCGCCGCTGCACGGGGAATCACTCCGCGTGCGCTTGCGGACGAGAATGCAGCCGAGTTCAAGCGCGTCATGAGTCTCTTCGGACTTTCGAACGACGACTTCATCCGCACCACCGAACCGCGACATGAGCGTCAGGTGCAGGCATTGGTGAAGCGGCTGCACGAGGGTGGGAGCGTCTATCTCGGCACCTTTGAGGGCTGGTACGACGAGGGACAAGAGGAGTACTACACCGAGACCAAGGCGAAGGAACTGAACTACCAAAGCCCGATGACCGGGCGCCCGCTCGTGCGAGCCACCGAGCAGAACTACTACTTCCGCCTGAGTGCCTTCCAAGATCGTCTGCAGCAGCACTTCGCCGACCACCCGAAATTCGTACAGCCATCCGCGCGGCAGAATGAAGTACTCGGGCGCCTGCGCGAGGGGCTGCAGGATGTACCGATCACGCGCACCAACTTCACCTGGGGCATTCCGTTCCCAGACAACCCACAGCATGTGATCTATGTCTGGATCGATGCACTGTTCAACTACATCACCGCGCTTGGGCTCGGCGAACCCGATGGCGACGCCGCACGCGATCGCGCGTGTCATTGGCCCGCCGACTTCCATGTGATCGGCAAGGAAATCCTGTGGTTCCATGCGGTCATCTGGCCCGCCCTCCTGATGGCGCTCGAGATGCCGCTGCCCAAGCGGATTCATGCACACAGTTTCTGGATCGCGGATGGTCAGAAGATGTCGAAGTCGCTGAACAACTTCATCGATCTTCCGACGATTGAGGGATACTTCGCGCATTACGGGCTGGATGCCTGGCGCTGGTACATGGCGACACAGGGACCGCTCACGACGACGGACGCAGACTTCAGCGCGCGTCACTTCCATGAGACATACACGAACGACCTCGTCAACACCGTCGGCAATTGTGCGAGTCGCGTTGGTGCGATGATCGGCAAGTACTTCGGGGGAATGCTCCCCGAAGATGCCGAGCGCGGCGGTCCTTGGCCTGAGCGATGCACGAGCGCGACACGCCAGTGGATCGAGCACATGGATGCGTTTGAGCTCGCCGCTGCCGCGCGGTGCGGCATCGATCTCCTGCGCCAGATCGACGCCATGATCAACGAGACCGAACCCTTCAAGCTCGCGAAGGATCCAGCGAACTTGCCTCGGTTGGCTTCGATCCTCAACCAGTGCGCGCAGACGGTGCGCATCGCAGGGGTTCTGCTCGAACCATTCATGCCTTCCAAGATGAGCGCACTCGCCGATGGATTTGGTGGAGACGCATGTCGGGCCTCCCCGTGGGAGGTCAGAAGCGCCTACGGTCACATGCCGGCAGGATGCGCGGTCACCAAGCTCGCGCTCTTCCCTCGGCTTGAACCGATCGGCAAGTTGCCCGTCGGTTGATGGACCGCTGGAGGAGGCTGTGCGAAACGCCCCCATCGAGAAAGGGGTCTTCGGGAATCCATGTGGGTCGCTCTGCTGCCGCAGGCTGATCCGCGCCCTTCGAGGCCTGGCCGTTTCGCTCGATGACCGATCGAAACGCTGCTCCGGGTAAAAACTGTCCCGACTTGGGACAATTCTTACCGCGAGCAAGGCGAATCGCGCGGTTTCAGCCGGACTCCGCAGCCGAATCGACTGAGAAGTGCCCTCGAATGGGAGGGGTCCACCTCGGCTGCGTCCACCTCGACTGCGTCCACCTCGGCGGACTGCACCTTTCCTCGGGGCCCATCGCAGCCCACACGAATTCCTGAAGCGCCAAAAAACAACCAAGCCCGCGCGTGCGGGCTTGGAAGTGGGTCCCAGGATGGGAAATGACTTGTTCGAGCAATCAACCGCGACGGCGGTGGCCGAGCGCCAGCGTGCCGGCGAAGGCGAGCAGTGCCATCGCGCCCGGAGCTGGGATGTAGCGAATGTCGACGCTGAGAGTGTCGAGTGTGATGTTGCCTGAAGCGCTGCCGAGGTTCAGTTCGAAGCGCGGCAGGACGCTGCCCGTCGGAGGCACGATCCACCTGTAGGTCCGCGTCTGAATCTGACCTTGACCATCCGGGGCAGTCTCGTTGGAGCGAATCTCGACCGATGAGGGTGAGACGGTCAGTCCACCCCCCGAGTTGTTGTAGAGCCCAAGAATGGCGCTGTTGTCATTGATAATCGTGCCAATCGTGGCCACATTGACAATCACTTCGACAACCTGCTCCGAGGCACCCGCGTACACGGTCAACGACAGCGGTCCGCCGCTCGCCTGCAGGTTGCCTTGCGAGTTGATCGATGCTCCGAAGCCAAAGTTGAAGAGCGCAGCCCCAGATTCAGTGCCTGCGTAGTTTGGAATGTTTGGGCCGCCAAACGCGCTGTTGAATATCTCCCAACCATAGAAGTCTGCGTTTGCAGCGCCGCGCCAGGCAGGAACCATCGGGTTGACGAAGTCTGCTGCAGCCTGCGATCCAAGGACCGTCAAGGCGAGACCAACAACAGCACACGGTCCCTTTCGCCCTTGCAACAACATAAAACACCCTTTCTCCAACTCCTCATGTCGAGGGCAAACGGCTTGCCCTCACCCTTCACAACATGGGGGCGAACGAGACTATGTCAAGGCGATTCGCAGATCTTTTGCGAAGAAATCCCTGGGTGTGTCAATAAGCCTTCGCCCACACCACCCGCTGGGCACTTGGGGCTCCCGTGATGACACATGCCCCCTGCTCGCCATCATGCTCGAGCGGCACACAGCGAATCGTCACACCGAGCCGTTCCTTGATCTCCGCTTCGACCTTTGCATCGCCACAGAAGTGCGAGAGCGCGAAGCCTGCGTGGATCGGCGTGGGATGACCTTCGGCCACCGATGGTGCTTCGAAGAACGCCTCAAAGTCCGCCTTGGAATCGATCCGTTTGGTGTGCTGCTCACGAAGGCTCCGCGCTCGTGCGAAGAGACCGTCCTGAATCTCCTGCAACATCGCAGGAACATTGGCGATGAACTCCGCACGCTTCATCGACACTTTCTCCTTGTGTCCACGATCACGCCTCGCCACGAACACACTATCGCCCGCGATGTCGCGAGGACCGACCTCCGCGCGAAGAGGCACGCCCTTCTTGATCCAGCTCCACGCCTTGTCGCCGCCCCGCATGTCACGCTCATCGACGGACACCTGCACGGCACGCCCATCGAATGTCCGTCCACGCAGATCCGCGGCGAGCGCCTGAGTCCACGCCTTCACGGTGGCAGCATCTTCGGGCTTATGAACGACGGGAATGATCACCACATGCACAGGAGCAAGCCGCGGCGGAAGGACCAGCCCATCGTCATCCGAATGAGTCATGATGAGTCCGCCGACCAGCCGCGTGCTGACACCCCAGGATGTCGTCCAGGCGAACTGCCTCTCACCACTCGCCGCGAGGAATTGAATCTCGCTCGCCTTCGCAAAGTTCTGTCCGAGGAAGTGGCTCGTTCCGGCTTGCAGCGCCTTGCGATCCTGCATCATCGCTTCGATGCTGTAGGTATCGACTGCACCAGGGAAACGTTCGCCATCGGTCTTGCGCCCGCAGATCACGGGCATTGCCATGAAGCCCTCCGCAAAGGTTGCATACACCCCAAGCATCCGCATGGTTTCTTCGACCGCCTCTTCGCGTGTGGCATGTGCCGTGTGTCCCTCCTGCCAGAGGAACTCCGCGGTACGCAGAAAAAGCCGCGTGCGCATTTCCCATCGAACGACATTCGCCCACTGATTGATCAACAGCGGAAGGTCGCGGTAACTCTGAACCCACTTCGCATAGGTCGCGCCGATGATCGTCTCGGATGTGGGCCGAACCACCAGCGGCTCCTCGAGTTCACCCGAGGGATGCAACTTTCCGTCCGGTCCCGCTTCCAGCCGATGATGCGTCACGACTGCGCACTCCTTGGCAAACCCGTCCACATGTGTCGCTTCCTTCTCGAGGAACGACACGGGAATGAACAGCGGGAAGTAGGCGTTCACATGCCCCGTGTCCTTGAACATGCCGTCGAGGACCCGCTGCATGTTCTCCCAGATCGAGTAGCCCCACGGCTTGATCACCATGCAGCCACGCACCGGCGATGTCTCGGCGAGATCAGCCGCGCGAACGACCTGTTGGTACCACTCGGAGTAGTTCTCGGCGCGGGTGGGTGTGATCGCGGTCGGTGCAGGAGGCATGTCGGGAGAGTATCCCGAGTGAAGATCACTGACGCGCCACGCGCCGGCACATGCGCCGAGCGACCGAGCCCGCACTGCGCCGAAGCGCCGCGCGCGAAAGAGAGCGAGCCTCTCGAACTGCGGCAGTGCGCAGTCGCAGTGCGCGTGCGGCAATCGCGCGACCCTCGGGAGTGGTGCCCTCGATTGCATCGACCAAGATGGCCAAGTCGCGCGCGCGCCCAAGTGCCTGAGCCGCATCGCGCAGTCGGCGCCGCGTGATTGCCGCGCGCTCCCCTGCGGCATCACCGAGCACCACGAGATGATCGGAAAGGCGTTGGAACGCCTTCCGCGCATCGTGCAGATCGCGCTCACCAAGACCAATCCACGATCGCGCCGCGAAGCGGCGACCGCGCGCCCACGAACGCTGGAAACTCCGCGCGATCTCATGCCAATCGAGGGGTGCTCCCGACGGGAGACGCATCGCTCGACGAGCCATCGCGGCGGCATCACGCGCGCCACGGAGGGGCGAGGCGGATGGTGAAAGCGTCGACAGCGTTGGTGTCGCATCGGTCACCGCCGTCAACGGCTGACCCTTGAGCGCACAAAGTTCCTCGAGCAGCGAGCCAAGCGCGTCGCGCTGACGAACCTCCGAGAGATGCGCCTTCGCCCGGCGAAGGCTTGCCTTCGAACGCATCTGACCAAAGCGCCAGGCGCTTCGGAAGAGATCGTTCAGCGACTGAATCCGCTTGAGCGCACGGCGCGCCTGGTGTACGCCTTCGAGCCGGTCCAGCATCGCGAGTCGTTCATCCGCCGCATCGCGCAGCCCCTCTTCGACGACCGCGTACTCCTGATCGAGGACGAGCCGCGCAGCAACCACCACGGGAAGATCCAGTCGAAGCGCACTGCCACCCCGCGGCGCAGGAACCTTCAGATCAGTGGCCGCCGACTTCTGCCTTCGCCGCGTGACGGCTTCGAGCGCATCGCCGACTTTCAGCGTCGTCGTCAGCCGTTCTGCTTGGGTATTCAGCGTCATCTTTCGCCCCAACATCGCTCCCAAATCGGGGCGCGTCACTTACGGTTGCGGATTCGGATCCGCCACGACTTCGGGTGGCGTATTGCATACTGGCGTGTCCGTCGGCACCAGCCAGAGTTGGAGCATCTTCGGGTAGAAGGGCTGCCCAGTCGCGCCGGTGAAGTGCACCGTCGCCAACTGGTAGATGCCGTCGCTTGGATACACCACATCGACTTCGGCGCGACCGCCCGACAGACGCACCTGCCGGACATAGAGAACGCTCTTGTCGCCCTCCCGCATCACGCGCCCAGTGCCAAGCCGCTTTGCCACCACGCGCCATACCTGCTTCGGGGTATTGGGCGGCAGATCAAACACCACCTCGCTGCCCGCACACACTCGGCCGTGCACGAATGTGATCGCATCGGCCATCAGGTTGGGCAGGGGAGGAAGGCTCGGATCCGCCTTCGGCGCACCGGGGTACTCCGGATATGTCATCGCAGCTGAGCAGCCGACCATCTGAAGCGAAACGCACGCACACAGCACTGACAGAAGTGCCGCTGCGAAGCGAATGCGGGAACAAGCGCGGGGCGCCCCGAGCCGATCACGGGTGACATCCATCTCACATCTGCGGGTCTCAGCGAGTGTTGATCGCATCATTCGAATCCTTCCGTCGCGCATCCAAGCGCTCGAAGGGTGCGGAACATCAGACCAGCGACGACGGCTGCGCAGCCGCCGCGCGCGGACTTCACTTCTCAGCCCGCTGAACGAACCAATACTCCATATCGATCGGTGCCTGGCGACCAAAGATCGTGACCAGCACGCGAACCTGGCCCTTGTCGGGGAACACTTCGTCGATGGTGCCTTCGTAGCCTTGGAACGCGCCTTCCTTGATCGTGACATTGTCTCCCTTGTGGAGATCCATGCGAAGCTGCGGCGCTTCCTCCGCGGGCTTCGAATCGAACAGCATCTTCTCGACTTCGCTCACCGACATCGGGGTCGGTCGACCTGCCGTACCAACAAAGTCGCCAACGCCCGTCGTCTCCTTGATGAGGAAGAAGACATCCTGAGGGATGCGTCCATCCGGCTCGAGCCGCATTTCGACGAACACATAACCGGGATACAGCTTTGATTCGGTGACGGTCTGCTTCCCCTGCTTGCCGAGCACCTTGACCTTCTCGGTCGGCACCATGATGCGCCCGACGAGATTCTCCATGCCTTCGATCTGCACCTTTCGAAGCAGCGTGCTGCGCACCGAGTCTTCCTTGTTGCTCGCCACGCGCAGCACGAACCAGTCCATGCCATCGCGGAACATCGGAAGTTCACCTTCGGCGACCTCCTCCTGTGGGCGCACCTGCGTCGGCGTGCTCACGCGCGTCGTCTCGACGCCGAGGCTCCGCGCGGTCGCGCGGGGATTGGACTCACCACCACGAAGGGCACGAAGGTTCCGGGGCGCGGCGGGCTCTTCAGCAACCACTGCTGCCTTTGGCTTGCGGCGCGACTTCGGCTTGACGGGCTTGGAGTCCGCGTCGCCACCTGTTGCCGCCTGATGAGCGCCAGTCGACTCGCCGCTGAAGTCCGCTGCGTCTGCGTGCTCGTGTTCCGAATGTTGATCGAGGTTCATGTCCGTGTTGCTCACATGCCAGGCTCGAGAACTCGCAGCTGAACGAACAGCAGAAAGAACGCCTGATCGAAGACGAAACAGCAGAGTGCGATGATCGCACCCGTGAAGATCACCACCATGGTGGAGCCCGTGACCTCGCGGCGTGTGGGCCACGAGACCTTCTTCATCTCCGACTCGGTCGCACAGAGGAAGTCCACGCTTCCGACATGCTTCGCCGTCGCGAGATAGATGAATGGGCAGCACACCGCGACAAAGATGCCAGCAATGCCCCACGAGAGATAAATCGGGTTGATGCCCCAATCGACGCCCGTGAAGATCGACTGCAGCCACCAGCCACCGAGGACAGCGACGAGCCCACCGGCCGTTGCCGTGAGAACGCGAGTCCAATAGCCCTGTCCTGACTTGTACATGGGGTCAAACCTTCCGAAACTCAAGCCACTTCACACGCAAACCGCAGCGCTGCAACACGCCGAGAGGGGATCGAACCCACGACCTGCGGATTTGGAATCCGCTGCTCTACCAGCTGAGCTATCGGCGTCCATGCGGAAGAAACGCAACGGTCACTTCCGCTTGATCTTGTGGAGCGTGTGCCTTCGAAGCCGAGGGCTGAACTTCTGAAAGCCCTGCTTCACCTTCTCCGCGATGCCGCCTTTGACGCGGATCTCGGTTCGGTAGTTCATGTCACCGGTTTCGGTGCACTGAAGCCACACATACTCGCGGTCCAGACTCTTCTTCGCCATGGGATCATTCCAGAATTTTGCTGACGACGCCCGAACCGACGGTCTTGCCGCCTTCACGCACGGCGAAGCGAACGCCTTCTTCCATGGCGACGCCCTTGCCTTCGAGATCGACCTGCAGCTTCACATTGTCGCCGGGCATGCACATCTCGGCTCCGACGAGCGAGAGCTTGCCGGTGATGTCCGTCGTGCGGAAGTAGAACTGCGGCTTGTAGCCCGTGAAGAACGGC
>SXGR01095461.1_pt1 | contig 35145 bp, 26 predicted proteins | sample 3174711 | NCBI WGS metagenome assembly SXGR01 (sample SAMN11356860, study PRJNA531348) | freshwater metagenome | isolation source: freshwater sample F1-60 | place: China: Fuxian Lake, Yuxi | collected 2017-12-25 | reverse complement strand
TGTTTGATAGCTCGGTGCAGCGCGGCGAGCCGGCGGAATTCCCGCTGGAGGGCGTGATCCCCGGTTGGACCGAGGGGCTGCAAAAGGTGAACAAGGGCGGTAAGATCAAGCTGTACGTGCCGCCACACCTCGCTTACGGCGATGACGGCAGCAAGGGTGCGATTCCTCCGGGGTCGACCCTGGTCTTCGACGTCGAGTTGCTCGAGATCAAGGCGGGCGCAGCGGCGATGCCCGCGGCGCCGGCGGCGGCAACTGGGGTGAAGTGACCTCGCGACTACAACCCGCGCGAGATTCAGACGAACTTTAAGCAAAGCCCTCGGCGCGAGCCGGGGGCTTTTTATTTTCCGAGGGCGGCGCGGGCGTCCGTCAGAAAGGCCGCGATGTCCGCGTCGGCTGTTTCCCACGAGCACATGAGGCGGTAGCCGTGTGGGCCGGCGAATTTGTAGAAATGCCAGCCGCGGGCCTCAAGCGCGGCGACGGTGGCGGGGGCGAATTCGACGAAGACGCCGTTCGCTTCTGTGGGGGTAACGAGTTGGCAACCGAGCGCAGTGAGGGCGGCGGAGAGTTTCTGAGCTTGGTGGTTGGCGTGGGCGGCGTGACGCCGCCACGCACCGTCGCTGAGGATGGCGTCCCATTGGGCGGCGGCGAAACGCATTTTCGACGCGAGCTGGCCGGTTTGTTTCACGCGGTAGGCAAACTCGCGGGCGAGATCGCGGTTGAAAAACACGATGGCTTCAGTGGTGAGGAGGCCGTTTTTTGTGCCGCCGAAACACAACACATCGATGCCGACCCGCCACGTGAGATCGGCCGGTGAGTGATCGCCGCGCTTGTGGAGGGCGGCGGCAGCGTTCGAGAAACGAGCGCCGTCGAGGTGAACCGCGAGATCGTGGGCGTGCGCCCAGTCGGTCAAAGCGTGAAGTTCGGCGGGCGTATAGATGGTCCCGAGTTCGGTCGATTGGGTCAGCGAGAGCGCGCGCGGTTTTGGGAAATGGACGCCGTGCCCCCGCTGGAGTGCGGGCGCGAGATCGGCGGCGCGCAGCTTGGCGTCCGGCGAGTCGACCGGGAGGAGTTTGCTGCCGCCGGTGAAAAATTCTGGCGCAGCGCACTCGTCGGTTTCGATGTGGGCGTGGGCGTGACATAAAATGCTGTGATGGCGCTGACAGATCGAGGAGAGCGCGAGGGCGTTGGCGGCGGTGCCGTTGAAGACGAGAAAGACGTCGCAGTCGGTCTCGAAGAGTTCGGCGAAGAGTCTTTTTGTGCGGGCGGTGTGATGATCGTCGCCATAGCTGGGGACGCAGTCGGAGTTGGCGGCCGTGAGGGCGGCGAGCGCCGCGGGGCAAATACCGGCGGTGTTATCGCTCGCGAAGGTAAAATTGGGGCGTGGGCCTGTCATAGGGATTTTGGTGTTTGGCAAGGCGGCGGGCGGTGCGTTTCGTCTGAGGTCACGTGATGAACGCAACGGACGTCAATCTCTACATCGTTGGGTTCATGGGCACGGGCAAGAGCGCCGTGGGCCGGGCCGTGGCTCACAAGCTCGGCTTTCACATGGTCGACAGCGATCACGAGATCGAGCGGCAGCAGAAAAAAACCATTCCGGAGATCTTCGCGCAGGAGGGGGAAGCGGCGTTTCGTGCGATGGAGCGGGCGTTTATCGAGGGCGGGCATACGGGGGAGCGAACGGTGGTGTCGTGCGGCGGAGGGCTTGTGGTGCAACCCGGGATGCTCGGGACGTTGCAGAGCCAAGGTGTGGTGGTGTGTCTGCATGCGTCGGTGGAGACGATTCTCGCGCGGACCTCACGGCAGCATAACCGACCGCTGCTGGTGGCGGAAAATCCCGAGGAGCGCATCCGCACGCTGTTCGCGCAGCGTGAGTCGATCTACCGGCAGTCCGGTACGGTGATCCTCACGGATTCGCGACCGCTGATGGATATTGCGGGTCACGTGATGCGGGCGTGGAGGCGCGACGCGGTGGATTTTCTGCGGGCGCGAGGTCAACGCTGATGGATACGCGGCAGGAGGAGTTGCGGCGGCGGTTGGGCGAAGTGGGTTTCGACGAAGTGCGGTTCGCGACCTTGGCGAGCGGACACGACGATGGCTTGCGGGCCTGGCTGGACGCGGGCCTGCACGGGGAGATGGGCTGGATGGAGCGCACGGCGGACAAACGGATCGATCCGCAGCTCGTGCTGCCGGGCGCGTGCTCGGCGATCATGCTGGGGATCAGTTATGCGGAGGGTGGTCAACGCGACGGGGGCGTGGCTTCTCCCACGCAAGGCGTGAGCGTGGGCGAGAGGGCGGGGCGGCCGACGTGGGCGCGCTATGCGTTGAACGAGGATTACCACGACACGGTGAAGCCGGGGTTCATCGCGGCCGGGCGAATCATGCAGGAGCTTTATGGAATCGGCGAAAGGGACTATCGTTACTATGTCGATACGGGGCCGGTGCTGGAGCGCGGGTGGGCGGCGCGGGCGGGAATCGGATTTGTCGGTAAGAATGCGATGCTCATTTCCCGGCGACACGGGAACTGGCTGTTGCTGGCGGCGATTCTGACCAAGGTGGCGTTCGTGGCGGATGAACCGATTCGGAAAAAAGTGGAGAATCTCGACACGAAGCAGGCGGGTGAGGTCGGGCTGTTGTGTGGAAAATGCACGCGGTGTCTCGACGCGTGCCCGACGGACGCCTTTGTGAAACCGGGTGTGGTGGATGCGCGCCGGTGCGTGTCGTACCAGACGATTGAGAACAAGGGGGTTATTCCGCGTGAACTGCGGGCGGGGATCGGACAACGAATCTATGGCTGTGATGTCTGTCTCGAGGTGTGTCCGTGGAACCGCTTTGCGCAGGAAGGGCGGAAGATGCTGCTGTCGGTGCGGGGTGACATTGCGGAACTGGAGTTGCGGGAAATCTTGGGGCTGACGCCGGTGCGGTTCGCGGAGGTGTTTCGGCGGACGGCGATCAAGCGGGTGAAGCTGGGCGGGCTGTTGCGCAACGCCTGCGTGGTGGCGGGGAATTCGGGTGATACCGCGTTGTTGCCGCCATTGGTCGAGTTGGCATGCGCCCATGATTTGGCGTTGGTGCGCGCGCATGCGGTGTGGGCGGTGTATCGCCTCGGTGGCCGGGCCCTGCTCGCGGGAGCGGAGGCGACGGAGACGGACGCGACGGTGCTCGCGGAATATGCGGCAGAGGCCGGACTCGTTATGTAAAGAGTGCGTTCATCCGTGCGACGAACGCTGCGGGTGGCCGGGTGGGCCGACCCGTGAGATCACAGAACGCATGGGCGCTCTGGCCGGTGGCCAAAAGTTCGTCGCCGCGGAAAACCTCGTAATCGATCCAGATGCGCAAGAGCGGCTTTTCGCGAATGGTGGCGACGATCGTGAGGGTGTCGTCGTAGAGCGCGGGACGACGATATTTGGCGGCGACTTCGAGGACGGGAAGGCGATAGCCAGCGGTCTCGAGCTGACGGTAGGGGAAGCCCTGCTCGCGGAGGAGCTGGGTGCGGGCGACTTCAAACCACGGAAGATAATTCGCGTGATAGACGATGCCCATCATGTCGGTTTCGGCGTAGCGGACGGTGATCTGGGCGCGCACGGAGATCATGGTTCGGTCTCGGCGTCGAACGAAGTGAAGAGGGCCGCGGCCGATTCTTTCCAGCAGTTGCGCGTCGCCCAATCGCGACCGGCGGCACCCAGCTTGCGGCGCAATGGCTCGTCGTGGATGAGTTTTTCGAAAGCCGCGGCCAGTTGGGCGGGGCGATGGGTTGGGACGAGGAGGCCGGTGACGCCTTCCCTGACGGCCTCGGAAACACCGCCGACGTCGTGAGCCACGACCGGCAAGCCGTGGGCGGCAGCTTCGAGGTAAACGAGGCCGAAGCCCTCGACACTGTGTTCGAGGTTGACGCTCGTCATAGCGAAGATGTCGGCGCGGTCGTAAAGATCGGAGAGTTCCTCGTCGGGAATGTTGCCTAAGAAGCGGACGGCGAGATCGGGTTTTTCGGCGGCGGCGACGCGGAGTTGGGTCTCGTAGTTACCCTTGCTCTGGCCGCCGACGACCCAGTATTCGAGGCGCGAGCGAACGTCGGGTGCGAGGGTTTGCAACGCCTGCAAGGTGAGGAGTTGGCCTTTGCGCGGGTGGAGGCGGCCGACGGTGAGTATGACGATTTTTTTCCGGGGGCTCGCGGGTTTGGGCGGGCCGACGGCGAAGTCGGAGCGGAGTGCGCCGGGAGTGAGGAAAATCTTTTCGGCGGCCGCGGGGAAATGAGCGACGAGCAGTTCCTGCGTGTAATGGGTGAGTGTGCTGATGCGAGTGGCCCGGCGGATGAGTTGTCCGGCGAGCCAGCGACGCAAGGGGCTGCGGGTGAACTTGAGGATTTCCGAGCCGTGAAACGTGAGCACGAGGCGTCGCGGGCGGAAGGCGTGGAAAAATTGCAGGAGCATCATCGTCATCATCGGCCCGGGTTCAGGCAAATAGACGGTGGCGCGGCGGAGTTCGCGGCGGTGGCGGATCAGTTCGCGCGCGAGTTGGGCTTGGCACCAGATATCGTGCGTGCCCTTGAGCGGAAGGCGGCGAAGGCGGAAGGGCCAGTCGGGACGTTCGACGGCGGTCGGAGCGGATTGGGCCCAGACTTCGATGTTGTAGCCGAGACTCGCGCTGGCGCGGGCAATTTCTTCGGTGAAGGTCGCGATACCGCCCCGCACCGGATAAAACTCGTGCGTAATCAGAAAAACCGGCCGGGCGTTGGGAGCCGTTGAAATTGCGGACATGCGCTGGTGTTGAGTGCGGTCAGCAGGCGTGAGTCAACGTATGCTGGAATAACGGCAGAGGGATGGGGCGGTGGCGGGGTTCTGGCAAGCGCAGCGATGGGCTTGGGCGGGCGTATTTTCGATGCAGACGCGGAAGCGGTGGCCGCCGCCGCAGATGTTTCTGGGAAATTGCGGCCAAGAAATGGATTTACATCGCGGCGTCCCGTAACATATAAAACACGAATAATGCTAGACCCAGTCCTACCAAATCAGGGCACCAACAAGCCGACTCCGTCGACGAACAAGCCCTTTTCTCCAGAGGACGAAACCGCGCTCCGCGAGGCGTTGAAGCGTTGTTCTCCCTCGGCTTTTGAATCTGCGGTGCAGTTTCGCAAGACTGGTAATGCCGAGCATGTTCCGGCGGTTGTTATCGGTGTGATCGAGCGCTTTGTCGAGCCGGATTTGCGCATCAAGTTGAAGGATGCAGACGATGATCTGCGACTGATCGAGGACCTCGGCATCGACTCACTTACGATGATGGAAATCGTTATTTTGGTGGAGGACGTGCTCCAGATGACGATCAATAACGATGAGCTCCGCAATCTGCGCACGGTGGGCGATGTGAAGACATTTATTGACTGCAAGATCCGCGGACTGGTGCTGCCCAAGCCGACGAAGTTCATCCCGATTGAGCACATCGGTGCCGTCATGCCGGTGCAGCCGCCCTTTCTTTTCTTAAACGAAGCGTCGGTGAGTTCGACGGCGGCCAACGGCAAATATAAGATCACCGGCCAGGAATTTTTTCTTCAGGGTCACTTCAAGGACAATCCCGTGATGCCTGCCTCCATCATGCTGGAGGCGTTGGGGCAACTGGCGGTGCTTTATTTGCTGGAAGGCGCGCCCACCGAACCCGGCAAGGTCGTGAGCCCGCAGTCAATTTTTTTTACCGGCTGTGAAGGCGTGCGCGCCCATCGCATCTGCAAACCAGGCGAAATCCTTTCGCTTTCGATCAAGCCGAAGCGCATGAAAATGCCGCTGGCCACGTTTGAAGGCGCGATTCGGGTCGGCCAGGAAAAGGCGGTTATCGCCGAGGAAATCACCCTCACTTTTTTGATCGTGGACGCGGCCAATGCGCCCGTTTCGATCAATGGTTCTTCCGAGCATGCGGGGAATCAGGGCGGCGCCGCAGTGGCGCCAGCAACGGGGGTGCCCCCGTTGCGCGTAGCGATGAACGCGACCGGCTGACGCCACCGTCGCGCCGCCCAACGCGCGCGAGGTGGGGCTCGGCAAAATTCCCCGGCGACCATGATGGTCGCTGTTTTTGTGTTGTGGTGCCTGCTCCCGCGTTGACCGGCGCGCACGAACACCTTTCATTTCGTATCCCGGTCCGGTGCATTCCCCTTTGGCGGGATGTGCGCCGCCGCCACACCACGCACGCATGCCCAGAGTTTTTATCACCGGCCTAGGATTTGTCACGAGCATCGGCAACGACGCCGCGACCGTGACGCGCAATCTCCGCGAACTGCGCCACGGTTTTGAAGTTTTTCCCCCGTTCCAGAAGCCAGAGATTCCGGTTAAGGTGATTGGCACGATCAAGGATTTCGCCACGAATTCCCCCGATCCGGAAGACTGGACGTTTCCGGCTGGCTACAAAATCAAGCGGGAGCTCTTGCGCACGATGGCACCGAACGGGCTCTTTGCGCAGTGCGCGATGCTGCAGGCGGTGGCCGACGCCAGGCTAACCGAGCCCGATATTTCCAATGCACACACGGGCCTCTACGCCGCGTCAGGCGGATCGCCTTACCTGCTGCATTACCACAACGACCGACTCAACAAAGTCGGGGTGATGCGGTGTTCGCCGTTGGGGATCGTGGCTTCAATCGCGGGCACGCTGAATTTCAATTTGATCGCGGCCTTCAAAATTCAAGGCTCCTCGTGTGGTTTTTCGTCCGCCTGTGCGTCCTCCGCGCACGCGTTTGGGTTCGCGTTGGATGACCTTCAGCTCGGCCGACAAAAGCGCATGTTCGTCGTGGGGGCTGAAGATGGTAACCTCGATGCCATTCTGCCGTTTGCCGGCATGCGCACGCTGTCGCTGCAGACCGACCCGAATCTCGCGTCGCGGCCGTTCGACGCGGCGCGGGACGGGTTCGTCGGCACCGGCGGCGGTGTGGCGCTCGTGTTGGAAACGGAGGCAGAGGTCGTGCGTCGCGGCGTGACACCTTACGCGGAAGTGTTGGGTTGGGGCCAAGCGTCAGATGGTTGGAACGTCGCCATCTCGCATCCCGAAGGCAGTGGCTCGGCTGCTGCGATGACGCTCGCGCTCCGCGCCAGCGGGGTCGCCCCGGAGCAGGTGGACTATGTCAACGCCCACGCCACCTCGACGCTCATTGGTGACATTTCCGAAGCGCGCGCCCTGCGGTCCGTGTTTCAGGATTCCGCGCTGCGTCCTGCGGTGAGCAGCACGAAGGCGCTAACCGGGCACGGGCTTTCACTCGCAGGGGTGATGGAGAGCGCGTTCTGCGCACTGGCGATCCGGGAGGGATTTATACCGGGCAACGCGCACCTCACCAAGCTGGATCCCGAATGCGCAGGTATCAATATTCTGCGCACGACGGAGAACACGCCGCCCAAGATTGTCGTTAAGAACAGCAGCGGATTCGGCGGTGCCAACGTCGCCCTGGTCTTCAAGCGGGTGGCCTAACACCGTGGCTGCCGCACGCGTTTCCGATCTGCACCGCACGGCCTTCATTACGGGTGCGAGCACGGGCCTCGGCCGGGCCTTTGCGGAAATGCTGCTCGCCGAGGGGGTCCGCGTCTGGGGCACGGCGCGCGACGGCGCCCGTCTCGACGCGCTTGTTACTCAGCATGGGGAGCGGTTCACGCCGGTTATTCTGGATCTGCGGGACGGTCCGCAGGCCGAAGCGAGGTTTCGTGCGGCCGACCGGAGTGCGGGAGGTTTCGACCTTGTGATCAACAATGCCGGCTACGGAGTATTCGCAGAATTTGCGGCGACCGACTTTACGGTGTGGGCGGAGCAGCTGCAGGTGATGCTCATCAACACGGCGCGACTCGCGCACGCTGCGCTGGGAGGGATGTTGGAGCGGAACCGGGGCGCGCTGGTCAACATCTCGTCGCTGGCGGCGGAGTTTCCGCTGCCCTTTCAGTCGGCCTACAATATCACGAAGGCGGGGCTCTCCGCGCTCAACGAAAGTCTCATGATGGAGGTTTCCGGCGCGAAGGTCGTCATACTCGATGTGCGTCCCGGCGACTATCGAACGGATTTCGAAGGCTCGGTCCGCCGACCGCAGTCGGCGTCGGCGCAGAGTCCGCGGTTGGCGCGGGCGTGGACGGCGTTTGTGGCGATGATGGAGTCGGGGCCGGCGCCCGCGCAGGCTGCGGGGGAGCTACGGCGCGCGCTGTTGCGGAATCGCAGCGGCACGGTGCGTATCGGACGGTTTTTCCAAGCGGTGATCGCGCCCTTGATTTCTCGCTTTGGTTCGCTGGCGCTCAAGCGCCGGATTCAAGCGACTTATTTCAAGATTTCCTGACCGCATGTCCAAGCTCCGTATTCTTGTTCTCACAGCCAGCACCGGTGGTGGTCACGATGCGCGGGCGGAGGCGTTTGCCGAGTGGTGTTTTCAACTTTACCGGCACGACGTCGACGTGCGCATCGAGCAGATGCTGGAGAAATCGTCTGTGGTGAACCGCGCGGGCGTGGGTCTTTACAATCGCATCCAGCGGTTGGCCCCTTGGATGCACCGTGGGTTTTACGCCTTCGTCGAGCTGCTGAGTTGGCTCAATCGGGGCGACGTCACGTTTGGTTCCAGCTATTATTTAAAGGTCTTGCAGGACTACCAACCTCACCTCGTGTTCAGCGTGCACGACTGTCTCAACCGCGGCTATTTTCAACTCGCGCGGGCTACGCTCGGTGCCAACCGCGTGCGCTGCGCGACCTACTGCGGGGAATTTTCCGGTGGCTGGGGCTACTCGCGCAACTGGATCGAGCCGACGGTCGACCGGTATTTTTCGCGTACGCCGACGGCGGCGGACTACGCGGTCAAGCAAGGGATCGCGCCGGAAAAATCGCGCGTGCGCGGTTATCTGATGTTGCCGCGCTCGCACTTGGAGGTGCTGACCCCGGCGGACCGGCGGGTGTTTCAGGCCAAAAAACTCGGACTCAATCCCGACAAGTTCACGGTCTTTCTCGCGACGGGGAGCAATGGAGCGAACAATCACTTCGACCTCCTGCAAGGGCTGATGAAGCACGCCGAACGCGTGCAGGCGATCGTGATTTGCGGCAAGAATAAGGAGACCTACAACGACCTCGTGCACTGGCGTGCTACGCACCCCGAGTTTGGCTGCCACATCGAGGGCTACTCGGAGATTGTCCATTTATTCATGCAAGCGAGCGATGTGATTGTGACGCGCGGTGGCACGACGACCTGCGCGAAGGCCCTGCATTTTCAGTGTCCGATTATCTTCAATGCGTTTGGTGGGATCATGCCGCAGGAGGAGCTGACGTGGAAATTTTTCCGCAATGGCGCCGCTTCGGAGAAAGTTGAGGATGCGGTGGACTTTACCCGGCTCATTGATCGGTGGATGGCGACGCCGGCGGCCTACGCGGCGGTGCGGGAGAATTTTCTGAAACTGCGTTACGTGGAGGATCCGACGCTGCTGATCGAGGAGCTCGTGGGAATGGCCAACGAAGTCGTCGGAGCGAAGCTGAAACGCTGGGCTTTTCCGCCGTCGAACGGCAGCAGTGCACCGTCCGCGCCGAGCGGAAAGGCGTAGGGCTGCGATTCTGCGGCGGAACGTAATGCGCTTGGCCACGGCGCGGGTGGCGCTCTAGCTTCTTGCTACTTTGTCGACCGAAGCGCCTGTCATCGCCTATCTTTTTACGACGTTCCCGAAGCCCACGGAGACTTTTCTCCAGCGAGAAATCATCGCGATGCGTGCGCATGGGGTGAATCTGCGGCTCTATTCGCTCTGGGGAGGTGGGGGTATGTTTCGGGGACTGCCGGTTGCGACCTTCAACAAGTGGCGACTGTTGACCCTTTTTTGGATGATTCCCTATGAGTCGTGGCGCCGGCCAGGGGTCTTGCGGCAAGTCTTGGCCGGACTCTCCGCGCGCCGGGCGCCGTCGTGGATTAACTTTTGGGAGAATATGCTTGGGGCTGGTTTCGCCTGTATTTTTGCCCGGCATTTCAGGGCTAACCGACCGGCGCTCATCCACGCTGCGTGGGGTGGTGCGCCCGCGACGGCGGCTTGGCTGCTGTGGCGGCTCGACCAGCATCACTTCAGTGCGGCGGCACACGCCTACGATATTTATGAGCACGGCGGCGACTGGTGGCTGAATGATAAGTTGGCGCATGCCGCCTTCGTCCACACGTCAACGGAGATGGGGCGCAAGGCGCTGGTGGCGCGCGGGCTGGCGGCGGAGAAGATTTTTTGCATACGCCGCGGTCTTGATCGACTGCCGGCGTTAAAGCCGCTGCGAGCATCGCGTGAGCCGTTGCAGCTGGTGTGCGTGGCGCGATTGGTGGAGAAGAAAGGTCTCGATCATCAACTGCGCGTCTATGCCGCGCTGCGTGCTGCGGGGGTGGCCTTTGAAGCGCGGATCGTGGGGGAGGGACCGTTGCTGCCGGAGCTGGAGAAACTCGCGGGCCACCTCGGGATCGCGGCGAATCTGACGTTTACCGGACATTTGCCGCATCATGAAGTGTGGAGCCAACTCGCATGGGCGGATGTTCTGTTGCACACGGGGGTGATTGCGCCCAGCGGGGACCGTGATGGTTTGCCGAATGTGATTCCCGAGGCGATGTCGGTCGGCGTGCTCGTCATCACCTCACCGGTGGCTGCGACGACCGAGGCCGTGACGCAAGGAGTGACGGGACTTGTCGTGCCGGTGGAGTCGACGGAGGTGTGGGTGAGTGCGTTGCGCCGGTTGTCGAGGGACGATGTGTTTGCCGAGAAACTGCGGCGAGCGGCGCGGGTATGGGTGGAGGAAAACTTCAACGCGCACGGCAATGCCGAGCGAGTGCTCGCGTTGTTCAAGCGGTCGATTGGGCGATGATCCATTTCGATGTCACGAAGGCCGGAGGGGCGGGCCATCGCTCAGGATTGATGCGGGTGAGTGCACGCTTGGCCGATGGTCTGCGGGGCGTGGCGACGGAGGTGCGTTGGCCGACCTGGGATCGCGCGACGTTGCGGGCGGACGATTGGTTTTTCACCGGAGAGTTGTTTTCAGAGGAAGAACGGCCGGGGTTTACGGCCTTTTTGGAGAAACGCGAAGGACGGACGGCGGCGATTTTTCATGACGCGATTCCGTTGACGCACCCGCACATTACTTGGCCGCAGAGTGTGGCGCGCCATCCGGGCTACCTGAAGCTACTCGCGCAGTTTGACCTCGTCTGGGCGGTGTCGGCGGCGAGCCGAGAGGAGTTGCTGGGATTCTGGCGCTGGCAGGGGCTTGCCAAGACTCCGCCGGTGGAGGTGCTCGCGCTGGGGGCCGATTTTAATTCGGCGCCGCGGTTAACGCTACGCGCGACGCCGGCGAGACCGAGTCTGTTGAGCGTGGGGATTCTCGAGCCACGCAAGAACCAGATGTTTTTGCTGGATGTGAGTGAGGAGTTGTGGGGCGAAGGACTGGAGTTTGAACTTCATCTCGTGGGGCGTGTGAATCCGCATTTTGGAGCGCCGATTTTGCGTCGGATTAAAGCGCTCAGTCGAAAAAACGGTGGGCTGCATTATCACGAAGCGGCGAGTGATGCCGCCGTCACGGCTCTCTACGCGACGGCGCGGGCCAGTGTGGTGCCGACGCTCGCGGAGGGATGTGGACTGCCGGTGCTGGAATCTCTGTGGATGGGGGTGCCCTGTGTGTGCAGCGACTTACCGGTGTTGCGGGAAAATACGGCGGGCGGCGGTTGCCTGCCCGTGGCGCTGAATGATCGGGCCAAATGGAAGGCGGCGCTTCGGCGGGTGCTGACGGAAAATACGCTGCACGCGATGCTGGCCGCAGAGGCCACGTCGCGGGCTTTGCCCACGTGGGCTGAGGCGGCCGAGACGCTGCGCGGCGGGTTGAAAACCTGAAAGGCCTAGCCCGCAGCAATCACACTTTTCTGAAGAAAATCTTTTTTTCACAGAGCGCACAGAGGTCCGAACCGAGCTGACGGAGCCAAACACCTTGTCCGCTCTGTGAAATGCATGGGGTCAAGTGGGGTGTGAACTATCTGGGCCAGCCGTTTCCGAGCCGCAGTTGAGAGCTGAGAGTTGAGAGCCCAAAAACGGAGCTGCGCGCCGTCACGCCGGTAAGCGAGCGTCACCGTCTGGTTTTGCTCTCCGCTCTCGGCACGTGGCTTTCGACTGAATTTCTGCGGCTTACAGTTTTTTCACCGCATACGCCATGGCATCGGCGATTTTTTCGAGCTGCTCGTCCGTATGCAGCGCCGAGATGGCGGTGCGGATGAGGTCCTTACCGGCGGGGACGGCGGGCGCGATCGACATGACGGTGAAGACGCCTTTTTCGAGCAGCGCCCTCCAGAACGGGTAAACGCGCTCCTTGGAGCCGAGCACGATGGGCACGGCGGGAGTTTCACTTTCCCAGGTGTCGAGGCCCAAGGACTTGAGCATCGCGCGGTATTTTTTCGTATTCGACCAGAGTTTTTCGAGGTGGTGGGGCTCGGTCTGCATCAGCTCGAGTGAGGCTTGCGCACAAGCGACCTGGGTGGGGCTAATGGCGGCGGAGAAGACGGTCTGTTTCGAATTGGTGCGGAGATATTCGATCACTTCGCGCGAGGCGGCGACGAAGCCGCCGGTGCTGGCGAGGGACTTCGACATGCTGCCGCAGATGACGTCCACTTTATCGTTGAGGCCGAAATGATCGACGGTGCCGCGGCCGTGGCGGCCGAGGACGCCGAAGCCATGCGCATCGTCGAGGACCGTGAAGCAGCCGTGTTCGTCGGCGATTTCGGAAATCTCGGGGAGGCGGGCGATGTGGCCCTCCATGGAATAAACGCCTTCGATGACCAACATTTTGGTCGCGTCGCGGTTGGTGGCGGCGAGCACGTCGCGGAGGTCTTCGGGACTGTTGTGGGAAAAGCGCTCGACGGTCGCCATTGAGAGACGGATGCCGTCCCAGAGACACGAGTGAATGTTTTTATCGGCGAGGATGACGTCGCCCTTTTGGGCGAAGGAGGCGATGCTTGAGAGGCAGGAGATGTAGCCGGCGGTACTGACATGACAGGCCTCGCGGCCGAGGAAATTCGCGAGTTTTTCCTCCAGCTCGAGGTGGAACGTGCGGGAACCGTTGGAGATGCGGGCACCGGTCGTACTCGTGCCCCATTTGAGGAGTGCCGCACGGCCGGCTTCGATTACTTTGGGGTTAAACGACAACCCGAGATAATCATTGCTCGAGAGCATAATCATCTCGCGGCCATCAAGTTTTACGGTGGTGCCCTTCTGGGCCTCCATGGCGTGGTAGTAGGGGGCGTATTTCAACCGCATCTTGGTCGCGTAATCATCGCGACAGCGGGCTAGCATTGCCTTTTTGTTTTTGGTAAAGAAGGAGAGCGCCATGTGGGAGGGAAGGTGGGTTTGCGTTTGCGCGTTGGCAAACGGAAAGGCGGTTTGTTCCGGTGGGACGAGAGCGAGACGCCGGCGGATTTCTGCTTTAGCTGCGTCGTTTCAGCATCTGCATCCACGCGGTGAGGGTCGCGGCGTAGTCGGACCACGAGCGGAGTTTCCGGGTGCGGGCGGCGTGGGCAAGCGCGGCAACTTCAGTCGGGGTGTCGAGCAGTCGGCGGACGGCGGCAGCCAAGTGCGCGACGTCGACGGAGGCCAGCGCGACGCAGCCACCGTCGCGGGCGGATTCGCCGAGGGCGCCGCGGGCGGAGCAGATGCAGGGTTTGCCGTGTGCGAGACTTTCGATGACGGGCAGGCCGAAGCCTTCGATCAGTGAAGGGTAAATCGTAAAGGCACAGGAGGCGTAGGCGGAATCGAGCGCGGTATCGGTCGCGGGTCCGTCGTAGCGGAGCGGGCGTCCGGCGGCCTGGAGAGCTCGCAAGCGGGCGAGGGCGGCCCGACCGGTCTGCGGATGGGCGAGGCCGACGAGGCGGAGTTCGAAACGCGTGCCGGCGGACCAAAGTTGTTCGCAGGCGTCGAGGAGGGCGAGGTGGTTCTTGCGGCCTTCGAGGGAGCCGACGCTGAGGATAGTCGGAATGGGCTGAGCGCTGAGCGCTGAGCGCTGAGCGTCGGCAACGGAAACGAAAGGGGGACCGCTGGCGGCGGGCGCGGGAAGTTTGTCACTTAATACGTGACAAACCGGTTCGGTGCCGAGGGGGATGGCTTGGACGGGGGGCGGATGGGCGATGCCGAGCCAGCGCCAGTAGTCGCGGAGAGAGTCGCGGGAATCTTCGGAGACGGCAGCGATGCCGTCGAAGGCGAGGAGCTCGCGAAGATAGGAGGGAAAGCGGGCGACGGTTTTTGTCGGAGTGAGCTCGGGAAATTTGAGGGCGATTGCGTCGTGGAAAATCGCGACACGCGGGCCGGCGACGGCGTTGAGCAGCGCGGGAAGGACGGCGGCGGTGCTGGCGGAGAAGACCTCGGGGACGAGGAGGCCGAACGATGAGCGGAGCGTTGAGCTTTGAGCGTTAAGAGACGGAGAGTCGGAGGAGCTGAGGAGGCGGTGGGCGAGGCCGCGAAGTTGGGCGGAGAGAGGCCAAGTCGTGCCGCGTTTTTCGGAGGAGGGGGCGGCGGTGAGACTGTCCGTTTCCCACGGCTCAAGGGGGCGCCAAGTACGGGCGTGGGGGTCGTAAGTGATGGCGCGGGCGTCGGAGCCGAGAGCGGTGTGGAGGGAGCGCGCGACGCGTTGGATGCCGGTGCGCGCGCGGGTGTGGCTCGTGTGGGTGAGGTCGATGAGAATCGGGGCGGGCATGGCGACGCTCAGGGTTTTGGCAGCGCCAGCCGCAGATCATAAAGCGCAAACGACAGATCGCGGGCGTTGGCATGCGGGCCCTCGCGCTGGGGCGGGGTGTCGCTGGAAAACACGAGGGTGGCGCGCCCGTGTTCACTGCGCACGGCGACGGTATGGTGCGAGCGTGTCGGGCCAACGGCGGCGCGCCAGATTTCACGGCCTTCGTGGTGGCAAATGACGGTGCGCGCAGTGACGGCGCGGAGGGAGAAATCGAGCTGCACAGTGGCGCGGTGGCGGGGCCACGTTTCAAGGGTCACGGTGCCCTGTCCGCTGCACCAAGACCAGCGATGGCGACCGTGTTCCTCGCGGCCGGACCAGCCCTCGCCGGTGCGCGCGATACCCGCCGTCCCGGAGGAGCTGAAGGCGGCGAGTTCGCGGGGATCGGTCGGCACATCACGGAGACCCACAAGGCCGGCGAACACGGTGAGGTTGCCGATGAGCAACCAAGCGAGCGGCGCGCGGGTGCGGTGGACGAGGACGTTAAAGGCGAGCGTGAGGGGCAAGAGGACACGCAGCGCGGCACCGGGAAAATCCTCCCAGACGGCGGTGCCGATGAAGAGGAGGAGGATCGTGTAAGCGATGCCGATACGCCACCACCGGTCGTACAGGCGCCAGCAGGTGGCGAAGAATATCGCCTGCGCGGTGAGGCCGAGGGTCGCGAGCCACGTGGTGAAGGCGAGGCTGTGGTCAGAGATGGTGAACAGGGCGGACGTGGCGGCGGCCCATTTTTGGACCAGACCGGAGCCGGGGAAAGTGAAGTTGGCCCAGCCGGCATCAGCGGGACCGATGCGCCAGCGGAGGTAAACGAGCCAGGCGGCGAGCGGAAGAGTCACGAGGAAGGCACGAACGACATTGCGGAGTGAAAAGAACGGGTGTTGGGCGAGGCCGGCGAAGGCGAGGAGTGCGGTCTCGCGGGCGAGGGCGCCAGCGGCGAGGAGGGCGGTGGCGGAGCGGTGCCGCGACCGTTCGGCGGCGAGGAGGGCGGCCGCGAGAATCGTGAGGGCGATGAGGTCGGTGAGGGCGAGGCGCACGCTGGCGAGGGCCCCGGCGGAAAAGAGCACCCCGGTCCAAGCGAGCAGGCCGCGGGCGTCGGTGACGGCGAGAAGTTTCCAGAGCAGGACCGCGAGGGCGAACCACGCGATGAGGTTGAGGAGCGGATACGTGTGGATGATCCACGCGGGCTGGCCGGCGCCGAGGAGCCAAGCGAGGGCGGGCGGGAGAATGCGGCGGGCGCGGTAGCCGAGGTTGTCCATCGCGCGCGGGAGCTCGGGATCGCGCAGCGTGGGATCGTGGGCGATCTGCGCGTAGTAGAGCCCGTCGTAGCCGCCGTTGTCGCGGTGCACGAACACGGGGAGTTCGCGGAAGGCGGCGATTTTCAAATCGTCGTTCGGCGCGTCGAGTTGGATCAGCGAGGTGAAGCCGTAGACGGGGTGCCAGAAGCGGGCGATGAGGGCGACGAAAAGGGTGACGACGGCGAGGGCGGCCGCGCGCAGGAGGAAGCGGCGACGTAGAGACGGGGGCGACGAGCTCATTGCGCGGGCACGGGAGTGGGCGGGGGCGCGAGGCGCCAAAGACCGACATTTTTCACCGAGCGGACGCGGGTCCACTGGCCGGGACAGCGTTCGCGCAGGGCGTCTTTTTCCTCAGTGTCGAAAAGCACGGCACAGATCGGTCGGCCGGCAGTTTGGGCGAGGGCGGCGAAGCGGGCGAATTGGGTGGGGTCGAGTTGTTCCCAGCGCAGGATGGCGAAATCGGTGTAGGCGTAGAGCGCGCCGCAAGTGTTCAAGGAGAGGACGAGCGCATCCTTGGGAAAAAGTTTTTTTGCGGCGTCGCCGGCGTCGGCGTAGACTTGCTCGTAGCCTTTGGTGTAGAGCACGCCGAGGCGGTTGGTCCAATAGGTGGAGCCGGCGACCGCCCACACGACGAGCACGGCGGTGGTCGCTGCGAGGAAGGCGGTGCGGTGCGTAGCAGCCAATCGTTGCGCGAGCGCTTCGAGGCCGAGCAAGGCCGCGAGGATCAGGGCGGGCAGGGCGGGCAAGATGAACCGGAGGCACCACCACACTTCACGCGAGACTTCGTAGCAGGCGTAGACGGCGACGAGGGCGGAGAACCAGAGCGCAAGGGCGACGAGGGTGCGGTTGCGGAAATCGCGGGCGAGTGGCGCGGCGAGCGGGAGCACGACGAGCACGGCGGGCAGGAGCAACCCGAGCCAGTGGGCAAAGTGCAGCAGGGTCGGTGGCGCGTAGTCGCTGCTGAAGGCGGCGCGCCAGTCGAGGTAGCCGGATCGGAGGGCACCGCCGTAGAGCGTGTGATTGTAGTAACCGAGCCACAGTGCACCGGGGGCACCGCCGAGCGCGACAAGCGTCAAACGACGCCAATCACAGCCGAGGAGCACGACGAGGGCGGGGAGCAGCACGGCGTTGGTCGGGCGAACGAGCACGGCGACAGCAAACGCGACGCCGCTGGCGGCGGCCCACCCGCGGTGCCGTCGGGCGCGGACGGCGGTGTAGACGGTCGCGAGCGTCCACGTCGTCGCGAGGGTGTCGCTGAGGGGTTGGATGGAGGTGAAAATAAAGACCGGACAGGTGCCGAGGACAGCGGCGCCGGCGGCGGCGAGGAACGGGCCAATCCCGAGCTCGCGGCCGAGCAGGTAGCAGAGGCAGAGCGCGGCGAGGGCGCTGCCGAGTTCGACGCTGAGTGGGCCGAGGTGCCAGCCGAGGAGTTGGCCGGCGACAGCGAAGTGCAACGGGAGGCCAACGGGATAGGTTGGCGGAAGCTGGGCATTGCCGGGGTGGGGGAAAAAACCGTGCGGGGCGAACAGCGCGCGGTTGAGCCCGGATGGCGGGCCGAACTCGGCCGGCACGCGCAGTTCGGCTTGGAGATGGCCGGCGGCGAGGAGCCGGGCGCTGTTGAGATAGCCGGAGGAATCGGAGCCGCCGGCGACAGTGGTGGCGTGGGTGGCGAGGAACAGGCCGTAGACCGTGAGGAACAGAACGGCCAGACCGACGAACCAACGGGGAGCGGGCGCCGGGTGGACGGGGGGATTCGGATTTGACATGGCGCGCTCGCGTTCTGTTATGCGGTAAACTGCACGTGATAAATTTGGATGACAAGCGCCCGTATCGGCCGCGTCCGCATACGGGCGCGCTTCAGTTTGCAGACCACGCCGACGGACTCACGGGCGGGACGCCGGTGCCACCCGGACCGCACGCCCGGCCATGCGGAGGGTGGAGCGAGGAATGAGCCCCCGGCCCGCACCCCAGAACGTGGGTTGGGTGAGGACGCCGCTGGCGCTGCCGTTCAAGATTTTGTGCTTGGTGAGCGCGGTCGTTTTCCTGTCGGCGGTGCAGAAATTCTACGATTCGAAGACGGGGTTTTCGAGTTTGATTTCGATTGGTGACCGGGTGGGCGAGAACAAGGTGACGCAGCTGAAGCGGGTGCCGCACTATGTCTACGAAGATTCTTCCGGCTACGACGGAGCCTATTATGTGCAACTCGCGCTGAATCCGACGCTCGAAAATCCGGAGTTAAAAACGTCGATCGACAACCTGCCCTATCGGGCGAAGCGCATTTTGTTTTGTTGGGCGGCGTGGGGGCTCGGGCTCGGGCAGCCGGCGTGGATCGTGCAGGCGCATGCGTTGCTCAACGTGCTCTGTTGGCTGGCACTCGGGTGGGTGTTGCTGCGGTGGTTTCCGCCGACGAGCGGGGAAGATTTTCTGCGCTGGGCGGCGGTGATGTTTTCGCACGGGGTGTGCATGAGTGTGCGGCACTCCCTCGTCGATGCGCCGAGCCTCTTGCTGGTGGCGCTGGCGATGCGCTGGGTGGAGACCGGGCAGCGCGCGCGGGGCGGGGTCGTGCTCGCGTTGGCGGGATTGGGCAAAGAAACGAGCCTGCTCGCGGTGGCGGGGGTTGCTGATTTTGATTGGCGTGCGCCGCGGACGTGGTGGCGGCCGGCACTGACGGCGGTCGCCGTGGCGCTGCCGTTGTTCGCTTGGATGGGCTATGTGCGGTGGAAATTTGGTCCGGCGGACGATCCGGGGCTGGGCAACTTCACGCTCCCGCTCGCCGGACTAGCCGAGAAATGGGGCGACGCGGTGGGGAATCTTTCTGCCGGTGGCGATGCGTGGCTAAACTGGGCCACCGTCGCGGCCACGCTGGCGCTCACGGTACAGTGGCTGTTTTTCGCACTCCGCTGGCGTCCGGCGGACGCGTGGTGGCGGATCGGCGCGGTGTTTGCGGGGATGTTGGTGTTCCTCTCGACGCCAGTGTGGGAGGGTTTTCCAGGCGCGTCGACCCGCGTGCTGCTGCCGATGACGCTGGCGTTTAACATGCTCGTGCCGCGGGGGCGAAAATGGCTGGCGGTGTTGATCGTGGGCAATCTGACGGTGATCGCCTCCTACAAGGAATTCACGCCGCCGGCGCGGGAGTTTTATCAGCTGGCCGGTGAGCGTGCCGTGGTCGAGGCGGTGCACGTGGAATTAAAAGGCGGGTGGTCCGGTCCGGAGAATTTTAATGGCGATCACTGGCGCTGGAGCGCGGGCGACTCCCAATTGCGGCTGCGCAACGAGGCGGGCGGGCCGCTGGCGCTGGTGGTGCGCGGAAATATCGCGGCTCTCGATGCGCGCACGGTGCGGATTTTCGCGGGTGAGGCGATGGTGTGGTCGGGGGAAGTGGGCGAAAAGAAAGGGTTCTTCAAATTTGGCTGCCTGCTGCCGGAGAGCGGCGTGGGGCTGCGGTTTGTGAGCGACAAGGTGGGGCGCAAGGTGGGCAGCGATCCGCGCCAGCTGTCGTTCAGTATTTTTAATTTGGAGTTCGTCGTGACGCCGTCCGACGGGCCACGCTAGGGCACCATGGGATTGGGCGTGCGAGATATTTTGCGATGGTTTCCGGAGTTCCGCCGGTTGGAGCGGGACCATGCACGGTTGCGCGAGCAGCAGGCGGAGTGGGCGCGGTTTTTTCCGCCGGGGCATTTTTATTCGCCGCTGCCGTCGCGGGATGAAATCGCCGCCGTCTTCGCGCGGGGCGGCTTCGGGCCCCCGTTTCCGGACGTGGATTTGAACGAGGCGGGGCAGGCGGCGCGGCTGGAGCGCTTCGCCCGATTCTACTCCGAGCAACCGTATCCGGAAAAGGAGGTCGAGGGGCGGCGGTTCTTTTTGGACAATCCGTCCTACGGGCACTTCGACGCGATCATGTTGTGGGCGATGCTGCGGGAGGCGCAGCCGCAGCGCATTATCGAGGTGGGGTCGGGCTTTAGTTCGGCGGCGATGCTGGATGCGCGCGATCACGGCGGCATCGGGGCGCCGGAATTCTCGTTCATCGATCCCGACATGGCGCGGTTGCGGCCGTTGTTGCGGGCGGGTGATGAAAGGCGGGTGACGCTCATCGAGAAAATTGTGCAGGACGTCCCGCTGGAGACGTTCGCGGCACTCGGGGAAAATGATGTATTATTCATCGATTCATCGCACGTCAGTAAAGTAGGGAGCGATGTAAACCGGCTATTTTTCGACGTGCTGCCGATCTTGGCCCCGGGCGTGATTATCCATATCCACGATGTGGCGGGAAACTTGGAGTATCCGCGGGAGTGGCTCGACGAGGGACGGGCGTGGAACGAGCAATATTTGCTCCGCGCGTTTTTGATGAACAACCCATGCTATCGGATCGAACTGTTCACGGGGTGGTTGTTCAATACCCGGCACGCGTGGTTCCGCGAGCACATGCCGCTGTGCGCGCGCGGTGGTGGCGGGCAGATGTGGTTGCGGAAGCTGGCGCGGTGATTTCGTGGCGCGGCGGGTTGCGTCGGAGGCTGGAGTGAATTTCGTCATCGGCCTTGGATCCACTGACGCACACACTTCTCGGAGCGAGCTTGGGCTGGGTGGGCTTTGGCCGGAAGCTCGGGCGGGCAACGGCGGCAGGAGTGGCGGCGGCAGCGGGGGCCGCGCCCGACCTCGATATTTTTATCGGGAGCGCGACAGATCCGCTGGTGGCAGTGGAGTATCACCGGCACTTCACGCACGCGTTGCCGCTGGCCCCGCTGGGCGCGGCGGTGGTCGTGGGGATTTTGGCGCTGTATCGGCCGTGGCGCGAGCGGTGGCGCGGAAATTTTGTCGCGGTGTGGGGCTGCGCGCTGGTGGCGTGGATCAGTCATTGTTTACTGGATGCGGCGACGAGTTACGGGACGCTGCTGCTGTGGCCGTTGACGGATCGCCGCTATGGATGGGATGTGGTGGCGGTGGTGGACCCGGTGGTCACGCTCCCGCTGGCGGTCGGGTTGGTGGTGGCGTTGTGGCGAGGGCAACGCGCGGCGGCCGGGGTGGGGCTCGCGGTGGCGGCGAGTTATTTGACCTTGGGCGTGGTGCAACAGGGGCGGGCCGTAGGCGCGCAGGCGGCGGTGGCGGCATCGCGTGGCCATCTGCCGGAGCGGATCGAGGTGATGCCGACGTTGGGCAACCTGATCGTGTGGCGCGCGCTCTATGTGTGGGAGGGGAAAATCTATGCCGACCGTATTCGCGTGGGGCTGACCGGCGAGGCGACGGTGCGGGCGGGGTGGGCGTTGGCCCGGGTGCGGGAGGAGGATCTCACGACGGCGGAGCGCGCGCGGGACCGGCAGCGGTCATTTGCGCGGCTGGTGTGGTTTTGTGACGGGTGGGTGGCGCGCAGTCCGGTGGATGCGGGCGTGCTGGGCGACATGCGGTATTCGCTGTCGACAGAGGCGTTCGATCCGATTTGGGGTATCCGGTTTACGCCGCCGGGCGAAGTTGCGGAGGTGGCGTGGGTGAACCGTTCGCCCGACCGGCGGATCAGTTTCGGCGAAACGTGGAGCGAGTGGAGGGGGCTGGACACGCGGTTTGTCGCGGTGCCGGGAACTACGCGGAGCCGGAGCTGGTGAGCGAACAACCGCGGTCACGCGGCGCTGCAGCGTGGCTCGGAATATCGCGATGGTGGGTTCCGCGCAGGACCCGCCTTCCGGCCGCCAAGCCCGGCGACGGACGTGTTGCCGGTCCGCCTGACGCGTCGCGTCGGCGGAGACCGATCGAGAGATGCTCGTGCTGAGGTCAGGGGCGCGGCGAAAGAAACTCGCGTGAATCCCCCCTCCACGCTAACCCTCGCGCGCTGACCGGCTGTCAATCGTTCACGGATGTCCCCGCCCTGACTCCTGACGGCGGATTCGAAATCGCATCCAGCAACGTTCGTGCGTCGTCGTAAAAACCCGTAGCCGAACACATGGCATCACCGTCGTTTCTGCGCTGCGCTGCGAATCTTCTCGTGGTCGGTCGGCGTTGATACGAGGAAACCGTTGGGCTCGCTCCGACCTCGTTTCGCTCGGCCTTTTTAATACGTTAGTTTGAGCCCGGCCGCGTACAGCGTGCCCTGCTTCTGAGAATTGTATTTCAGGCCGCCGTCACGCACAAATGTTTGGTTAAATTCGTTGGTGAGATTCAGGACATCCAGATAAACTTCGCAGTGCCGGTTGATCCGGTATTGGGCCTTGAAATCGACTATCAGCCGGGGGTCGCTGTAGACGGAGGCATTGCCTTCCCCGCTGCGGTAGTAACGGCCGTTCCAGTTTCCGAGGAGCCGTAATTGCGCACCGCGGCCGACGTAGGACAGGCCGGCGTTGGCGACGCGCGGGCGTTGGTTCGCCAATTGTCGCTGAAAGGTCGTCGTGCCGAAATCTCCCTCGGCCTGCGTGTAGCTGAAGTTGGCGAACGAGCCGAAGCCTCGCCAAAAGCTCGGCAGAAACGTGTACTGCTGTTGGTAGCTCACTTCGAAACCCCGAATGCGCGCGCTGCCCGTATTCTGCACTTGGCGGAGAGTGTAGCCGCTGAACTGCCCTTCGAAACCGTTGTCGGCGCCGCCCATGAGCGCCGTGTCAATCGAGCGCGTGTAATTCGCAATTTCCTTCAAAAATACGCTGACCTCGAAGAGCCCGACCGGCTCAAAATATTTTTGCACAGCCACTTCGAAATTATCCGCGGTGTAGGGCCGCAGATCAGGATTTCCGGCGGTGATGATCCGCGTCTCTTCGTTGACGTTGGTGGTGGGGAGTAAGCTGCCCACTGCTGGCCGGGTGATGGAGGCGTGATAACTGGCGCGTAGTTGTAGCCGCGACCAGGGTTCCGCCACCACATGGAGTCCGGGAAATACATTCACATAATTACCGGTCGTCGTGAATTGTCCGAGCGCGAATTGGGCCCGCGCCCGCGCTGCATTTTGTGCGGGCGGCAAGGTCGTAAGCGAGGTGGTGCCGCCCGCCGCTGAAGTCCTGCGACGATAGGCGGTCCCGGTGTTCTCGGTCTGTTCGGCGCGCACGCCCCCGAGGAAGCGCACTTTGCCCAAGGTCAGCCCGCCCAGCGCATAAGCCGAGTCGATCACCTCGGCGAAGCGCGCGTCCCCAGACAGCGAACTCGTGACGCTGTTGTAGGCATCGGCCGCGGTTTGCGTCCAGAGGTCCGGTCGTTCCGCCAGATCTCGACTCCCGCCCGCTCCCGGCGCGAGGACAAATGGGAATGGTCCATAGTGGCCGGCCCCTTGCTTGAATTGCACTCCGAGAAATGGCGTGATCCCGCGCGCTCCGGTGAAGGTGTAGTTTTCTAAAGTAGTATCCTGTTCCCGCCGATCCAGCTCATGGCGGGCCCCCACTTTCCAATAAGCGGGAATCGCGGTAGCGAGATTGCGCCTGAGATCGGCGCGAAGCCCGATACGCTCGGCCGGGGCCCGATAGGAGCGACGGATATAGGAGCGTGGCGTGTAGTTCGCGGGGTCGTAGATCGAGGGGCCCGCTGTCTGGGTAAACGCCGGATACCACGCGGGCTGGTTGCGCCGATCGATCTGCCAGCCGATGCCAGTCACATCCGCGATGATGTCCGCATTAATAGGATACCACGTCGTCGCCCGCGAATAGCTCGCATCAAAGGTCAGCAATCCCGCTCCGCCGGCGAGTTTATGCTCGAGTCCGGTCGACGCCGCATAGGTGGTCGCTTTTTTTCGGGACTGCCCCGAGAAAACTTCGGATCGGGAGCCCGCGATGGGCAACGCGCGCTGCCACTCGTAGGTGCTGCCGGGCTCGTAACTGGCGGCTGCGGCCGTCGTCGATGTGGTTTGCCGATAAATGCTCGCGACCTCCGGCGTCAGGTTGAGGTTGCCGGTATTTCTGAGGTAAATGAAGGAGCGGTCGCCCAACTTGTAATCCAGGTTAAGCCCGAGGTTTTGCTTATGCGTGGGCGCATAGGTCTCACCTGAGCCCATCGCCCGCAAGAGCGGCGAGGTGAGCCCGTTCGTCGCAGTGGGCAACACATGTCCCGCGCCTGCCGCCGCGGCGCCGATGCCACCCACGGCGTCCGTCAGCGTTGGTGCCGAGCGATGGCTGACATTGAAGGCAACTCCGAGGTTTTTCTTGCCCCCAAAAACGCTGAAGACATCGGAATAATTGACCGTGATCAGGTCCAGTTGAGCGGGATCTTTCGCCGGGCTCTTGCCTGCGTAGAAATCGGTCCAGCGCGTACCCAGCGTCAGATCGAGGCGGCGGCCACGCCGATCAAAACCGCGTTTGGAAACCAGATTGAGATAACCCGCAATCGCATTTGCGGGCATGTCGGGGGTCGGCGCGCGGACAATTTCCGCGGACTCAATATTGCCCGTGTCGAGTGCGGTGAGTTGGAAATCGCGGCTTGAGGAGGTCCCGACAGACGAGGCGAGATTATTCCCGTCCGTCATCAGCGAGATGAAGCTCGTGCCCATGCCGCGCATAAAAATCTCCACCGTCTCGCCCGAAACAAAGTTCACGGCGACGCCCGGCAGGCGCATGAGGAGTTCACCGGGATTGGCGGCGGGGTTGCCGAAGGTATCCGTCGCGGCCACGGTTTTGGCATGGTCGGCTTGGCTTTGTAACTGAATCGCCAAGGCCTGTCCCTCGCGCAGTCCGCTCACGGTAAATTTTTCGAGCTGGTAAATTGCGGCGGTGAGGCCGACTTCTGCCCTCACCTCGCCGCCCGCGGGGACGAGTACGGCCACGCGCTTCGTCTCGAGACCAGCAAAGGAAATGATGAGGGTGCAAGGTCCGGCCGGAGCGGGAAAAGTAAAGACGCCCCCGCGTTCGCTGCTCGTTTCACTGGGGAGGCCCTCGACTTGGATACGTGCCCCCGCGAGGAGATCCTTCGTGGCGAGATTCACGACCACGCCCGTGATCAAGCCGGGCGTCGCCGTCGCGGCCGCCAGAGACGCCAGCACGACAGTGTTGGCGAAAAAGGCGACGCACACGCTGAGCAGAGAGGGGATTTTCATGGGAGGTAGTGAGCCGGGGGGGCGGGGGCGAGGGGATCGATCCGGTGATAGGGTGGTGGCCACGCGGCGGGGAGGCGAGGCCGGCGGTAACGCGGCGAAAAAGACGCTGCCGAGAAATCTACCGACGCTGGGCTCAGAACGTGGCGATGACTTCGAGCCGACGGCGGTAACGGGTGCCGATGGCAGCGGGGGAGAAACGGGACTCAATAGTCGTGCGGGCGGCGGCGCCGAGCGCGGCGCAGAGAGCGGGGTCGGCGAAGAGGCGGCGCATTTGCTCGGCGGCGTGCGCGGGATCGGGGTCGGCCCACGTGGAGCCTTTCGCGTAGGGGCCGTGATTGCGGTCGAGCGTGATGAGCGGGGCGCGGACGGGGCAGCCGTTGGACGCGTTGACGAACTCGGAGGTCGCGGACCAGTCGGTGGAGATAACGGGTTTGCCGAGATACATCGCTTCGGCGACGGCGAGGCCGAAACCTTCGGAACGATGCAGGGACACGAAGCAATTGCAGGCGGCTTCGAGGGCGTAGATGTCGGCGCGGGATAGCGTTTCAGTCAGGAGAATGGTGCCGGGGAGATCGGCGACGCCGGCGCGGAGGGCGGCGAAGTCGGCTTCGTTACCGGCGACGTTTTGGACTTTGATGACGAGGGCGGGGGCGGAGCGGGCGGAGGGGAAACCGGCGCTCCGTACGGAGGCGGCGGCGAAGGCGAGGCGGAAGGCGGCGATGACGGCGCGGGGGTTTTTGCGTTCGGCGTAGGAGTTGAGGTCGAAGAGGGTGAGAAAGAGAAATGGGTCGGCGGGTAGGCCGAGGCGGGCGCGGAGGGCGGCGGTGGTTTCCGTGGGGCGGTTGAACGCGATGGCGTGCGGCATGGTGAGCACGGGAAGAGGCGACTTCTGCGCGATGGCGGCGGTCGCGAAATCGCTGGGCGTCCAGATTTCGTCGTAGTAGTCGAAGGCGGTTGTCCAGGCGTCGGGAAACTCAGGTAGTTCCCAAGCGAAATAGCCGATATTGTATTTGTCGGCGCGGAAGGCGGGACCGTGGTGGTGGTCAAGATCGCGCGAGGCGGGCGGATCAATGTGAACGACATTTACGTCGTGGGGATTGTCGGCTTGGAGGCGAGAGGCGTAGGTCCGGTCGCCTTGGCGATTTTTGCATTTGAGCTTGAAAGGGACGAGGGCGGCGGGGAGACCGGCGGCATCGGCGGCGCGGACCATGCAGCGGGCGGATTCACCGACGCCGAGGTCGGCGGTGAGAAAGCCGGCAATGTTGAGTCCGAGTTGGGTGTGGGTACGGGCGAAGGCGGACGAAGAGGGCGCGTGGCGGACGGAGAAATCGTAGATGAGTTCGCCCTCGGGGGTGGCGATGCTGACGAGGCGGAGCTGGCGGTTTTTGTTTTGGGAGCGGAAGCGTTGGAGCGAGGCGAGACCGGAGACGCGCCCGAGCCACGCGAGGGTGTTGGTGACGGTGGTGCCGGTGAGGCGGAGGTTGAGCGTGAGGCTCTGGGGTTTGGGGTCAGGGGAGGCTGGGAGGGTGAGGGTGATTTCCCAGGGGCCGGGCATGAGGGCTAAGACGGAGCCGACGCGGCGGTCGTTGAGGAGAACGTCGAGGCCGGGCGCGGCGGTTTCAAGTCCGCGGGCGTCGGGATGGGGGCGGACTTCGCCGCGGAGCACGAGGGCGCGGACGCCGCCGAGCGGCGGGAGGTGAATCGTGCCGCACTCGCGAATCCAGGCGGAATCAGGAGCAAATTCGTCGAAGAAAATACCCGCGTAGTCGGTGAAACGCCGGGAGAAGGCGCCGCCGGCGGGAGGCGTGCGGTGAGCGGAACGCATGGATTCGGGAGCGGAGGGAAGGGCGAGGTGAGGACGTTGGCAACGGCTTATGGGGAGGCGGAGAACGGCAGCAGGCGGCGTGCAAAAAGTGCGGTGATTCCACCGAACAGACTCCAGATCACGCTCACGGCCCAGACGAGCACGGCGAGGAGGAGGGCGAGTTGGCGGGAGGCATCGTCCGGGAGGAGTCCGAGGAGAGCGAGCATGCCCAGCAGCGCGCCCTCGCGGATGCCGTGGCCGCCGACGCTCACGGGCAGCACGGTGGCGGCATACGCGACGGACATCGCGAGCGAGACTTCAATGAAGGGGAGCGGAAAACCGACGCTGCGGGCGAGCAGCCACACGGAGAGGAAATCGAGGAGCCAGATAGCGTAGCTCACGACGAGGGCGGAGAGAAAAACAGAGGGAGTCGCGCGCGCGCGGATGAAAATGTCGGCGAGCGTGGCGGTCCGCTGTTCGCCAAGACCGCGAGCGAGCCAGGCCGGAGGACGGCGGCAGAGAAAAACAAAGGCCACGACGCTCGCCACTGAGAGAGCGGCGCAAAGCACGAGGAGGAGGCGTAACTCGGTATGCCGGGCGACGGTATCCAGTTTTAGCAGTAACGTGACGACAGCGAGGCTGAGGAGAACGACGAGGCCGAGAATACGGTCGAGGACAGTGGCGGCGAGGCCGGCGGCCGAGGCGGACACGGGAGAGGTGGTGGAGGTGGACGACACGGGCGGGATGCTCGTGCCAGGGGGGGATGTGGGCGCGTCGCGGCAAACATAGAAGGCGCGGGCGGCGTCGCCGCCGAGTCCGCCGAGGAGGAAGGCGTTGTAGAAATTACCGATCCAGGTGACGACGTGGGCCCAGTGAAGCGACAGCGTGAGGCCTTGCGCGCGGAGGAGGAGCCACCAACGCCACGCGTGCAGCGGAAAGGTAATGCCGGCGACGAGCGTGGCGCCCGCGACGGGGGCGAGGGAGAATTTGCCGCGGAGGCCTGAGAATTGGTGCCAGTCGATGCTCCCCACGAGGGCGGCGACGAGGAGAGCAGAGCAGGCGTAACGGCCGGCGCGGCCGGCGGGGGTGTCGAGGAGGGCGAGGAGGCGGCGCATGAGCAAAGGACAGGGAGAGAGGACTGAGGACAGCGGCGTGCGGCAATGGATAATGTTGCGGGCAGGCGGCGCGGTGATCCCAATGGCTAGACCTGCATGAATAACGACGAATATCTGAAGCTCGCGGAGGTCGAGGACCGGATGTGGTATTTCCGGTCGCTGCATGCGCATGTCGCGCGCCAGTTGGCGCGAGTGGACGCAAGGGACGCGGCGGGAGCACCGCATCCCCAGCGAAAAAAACTCGTGCTGGATGCGGGTTGTGGCACGGGTGGGATGATTGTGCGGTTGGCCGGACAACAACCTGGTTGGACGTGGAGCGGCATCGATTTTATGCCGATCGCGTGTGAGCTGGCGCGGCAGCGATGCGGGAAGTACACGGATATTCGCGAGGCGAGTGTAACGGCGCTGCCGTTTGCAGACGCGAGTTTTGATGCGGTGGTGTCGGCGGACGTGATTTGCCAGGTGGACGCCGCGGATGTGGCCATGCAGGAGTTTTTCCGGGTGCTGAAACCGGGCGGCGTGGTGGTGATCACAGTGCCGGCCTATATGTGGATGTGGTCGTATCATGACGATTCGTGTCAGACGAAACATCGTTACACGCGGCCCGAGGTGGAGACGCTCATGCGGGAAGCCGGATTGGTGGATCGATGGAGCACGCATCTGAATGCGCTGCCGTTTCCGTTGCTGTGGGCGAAGCGCAAGTTGTGGCGGTCAGCGAAGGACACGAGCGACATGAAGGACTATCCGGCGGTGGTGGATGCGATGTTCCGCCTGTTGGTCGCGCCGGAACATGCGTGGTTGCAGGTCGGTGGGCGGTGGGCGTGGGGTTCGTCGGTATTTGCGGTGGCAAGAAAGCCGGATGGAAAGCTGAGCGTCGAGGGCAGAAAAAACGCGGACAAATGATTCATTTCCCGGCCGCATTCGCTTTGCTGTTACACGTGCTGTGGTGGGGTGCGGGGTTGGCGATGCTGGCGATGCCGCGGGGCTGGCGGCGGTTTTGGCCGGTGCTCGTGGTGCCGGCGGGGTTGGCCTTGCAGTCGGCGGTCGTATGGGCGGGGGCGATGGGGGGCTTGAAGGGGACGAACGGATACGCGTGGTGGAGCGAGGTGGTGCCGGTGGTTTTGCTGGCGGTGGGGGTGGGGCGCGTGGGGCGCGGTGGGAAGGGATCGCCCGCAAGCGGGCTCCGACCTTGGAGGGCGTGGGTGGATATGCAGCGAATCGGCGTGGTGTGGCTCGCCAGTGTGGGTGTGCTCGGTCTGTTGGTCTTGCCCCTGGCGTGGGCGTCTCAGACGTTGACGACGATCTCGCTGGCGAGCTGCGATGCGGGCGACTACGCGGCGGGTGCGCGGGTGTTGCAGGAGTTTGCACGCACGGACCGGAGTGGGTTTCTCGGTTTAACGGAGGTGGTGCGGGTGCACGGGGCGGATAATTTTTTCGAATACTGGACGCGGTTGAATCACTTCACGCCCTCGGCGCTGATCGCGTTTAATGGATCGGTGCTCGGGTGCACGCCGGACGAGCTGACGAGTCTACTGACGATGGTGCTGTTGGCGGGGTCGCTGCCGGTGGTGTTTTGGATGGCGCGGGCGGTGATTGGGTTCAGCGGAGCGCCGAGTGCGGCGGTGGCGGTGCTCTACGGGCTGAGCCCGCTGAATTGGTATGGGGTCGGGCACGTGACGCCCGGACAGCTATTGGCCGCGGTGGCCGTCGGGCTCATTACGTGGGCGGGGGTGGCGTTGTGGCGCGGGCGACTGACGTGGGCGCGCGGGCTGAGTTTCACGGGGGTGCTGGCGATCGGTTACTGGCTGGTGCTGGGGAGTTATAATTTTTTCGTGGTGCTGTGCTTGGTGCCGGCGGTGGCGTATGCGAGCGGGTTGGCGCTGTGGCACGGCGAGTGGCGGCGATTGGGCCGATGGTTCGTGGTCATGCTGGCACCGCTGGCGGTGTGTGGCGGGGTGTTTGCGGGCCGTGTGGCGGGGTTGATCGAACGGTTTCAGCTGCTGCGAACGTATGACTTTGGCTGGAAGATTCCGGCGCTGACGCCGGAAGGTTGGCTGGGGTTGGTGAGCGGGCCGGAGTTGGCGCCGTGGGGCTGGGGTGGGGTCAGGTGGGTGTTGGCGGCGGCGGTGATCGGGCTGCTCGTCTGGGCCACGCTGCGCGCGGTGAGTGAGCGGCGGAAAAAAACCTGGATCGCACTCGCGGTTACGCTGCCCGTGTTGGCGGGGTATGCGTTTCTCCAATGGCGAGGGGCGCAGCTGGGCACGAACGCGAGCTATGATGCGTTCAAGGTGTTTGCGGTTTTCTATCCGGTGATGCTGCCGGCGTTTTGCTGGTGGATCACGCTGCGGTGGAGCCAGCGATTGACGGAGTGGATCGGGGTGATGGGCGTCGCGGGTGTGGTGTTACTGGGCAACGTGGTCGGCACCGGCATGATTGCGTGGCGGCTGGCCACGGCGCCGCGGATCGTCGACGCAGGGCTGCGGGAAGTGCGCAAGATCGAAGCGATGGCGGACGTGGCGTCGGTGAATGTGTTATTGCCGGACATGTGGTCGCGCCTGTGGGCGAACGCATTTTTGCTCCAGAAGCCGCAGTATTTTTTTACGGATACCTACGAAGGGCGCTGGCGCACGGCGTTGCGGGGTGAGTGGGATCTCGAGGCTGGGATGATTACAGTAAAGCCCGCGGCGGGCGGACGGAGGCAGATCGCGCCAGGGATCGTGCTGGTGGATACGCGAAGCGCGGATTTCTTGAGAGTGACGGTGGGCGAAGGCTGGTATGAGGAAGAGAGCGAGGCGAAGGCGGGGGCGCGTTGGCGGTGGACGAAGGGTGAGGGGACACTCCGGATCGAGAACCCTCACACGTGGCCGCTGCGGGTGACGTGCACGCTGGACGGGTGGAGTCTGGGGGCGCGCGACTTGACGCTGGAGGTGACGGGGGCGAAGGGTGAGGGCGCGGGGCAGCCGGGCGGCGCGGTGGCGTCGAGGAATCTGAGTGGGCAGAGAGTGAGAACATTTTTTCCGGAGATCGTCGTGCCGCCGGGCGGGGCGAAGGTGGCGCTGAAGTCGGCGCAGCCGTGGCTGGGAGCGGTGGGAGGGGAGACGCGGGCGCTGGGGCTGTGTGTGTTTGGACTGGAGTTTGCGGTGCGGCGGTAGGCGAGGGGCGCATCTCCGAGCCGGTGGTCTCATCTACGCGTTGGTCCCGCTTCTCACAAGCGGGCTACAGAGGAAATCGCAGGAGTCCGGTAGCCCGCTGCGTGAGCGGCGGGACCGCCTGCCCGCAGAGGGCGCGGTCGTTGAGTCGCGGGGAGATTTGAGATTGGCGCGCGGCGGCAGGGCGGGCTGTATTGTTGGGCCCATGGCTGAAACGAAAAATTTACGGCGAGTTTATGCGGGGAAACGCGTGCTGATCACTGGTGGGCTGGGCTTTATTGGCTCGAATCTCGCGCGGGAGTTGGTGCGGCTCGGGGCGAAGGTGAGTGTGTTGGATTCGTTGATTCCGGAATATGGTGGGAATCGGCGCAACCTCACTGGGCTGACGGGGAAGGTGAAAGTGCACGTCGCCGACGTGCGTGACTGGCCGAAGTTGCCTGCGCTCGTGCGAGGGCAGGATTTTCTTTTCAATCTCGCCGGGCAGACGAGTCACATGGATTCGATGACGGATCCGCAGACGGATTTGGACATTAACGGGCGGGCACAGCTGGCGATCCTCGAGGCCTGTCGCGTGCACAATCCCGGCGTGAGAATTGTGTTTGCGAGTACGCGGCAGATCTATGGGAAGCCTGATTATTTACCGGTGGACGAGAAGCATCCGCTGCGGCCGGTGGACGTGAACGGGATCAACAAGCTCGCGGGCGAGTCGTTTCACCTGCTGTATTCGCGGGTGCACGGGATTCGGGCGACGGCGTTGCGGCTGACGAACACAATCGGGCCGCGCATGCGGGTGAAGGATGCGCGGCAGACATTTGTGGGGGTGTGGATTCGCCGGCTGGTCGAAGGGGAGGCGTTCGAAGTATGGGGCGGAGAGCAGCTGCGCGATTTCACTTATGTCGACGATGCGGTGGAGGCATTTTTACTCGCGGCCGCAAAAGACGAGGCGGTCGGCGAAGTCTTTAATTTAGGCGGGCCGCCGCCAGTGACATTGGAAGGACTCGCGGCGATGCTCGTGGAGCTGAATGGAGGAGGTTACTATGTCGTGAAGACGTTTCCGGCGGAGCGGAAGAAGATTGATATCGGGGACTACTACGCGGACGACCAGTTGATTCGGAAGAAACTGGGCTGGCGGGCGCGGACGGACTTGCGCACGGCTCTGAAGCGGACGCTGGCGTATTATCGGAAAGAGTTGCGGTATTACGTCTGAGCTTGGCCGCGAGCAGGCGTAGGAGGCGCAAAAAAAGAAACACGGGTTTTCTTGCGGGTGAGAGGTGTTTTGCGACTATTCAGCGCAGATGTCCCAACCTGCTCTCAGTTTTGTCATCCCGCTTTATCGCAGCGCCGAGACCATCGGGGCCGTGGTGCGGGCGATCGAGGAGCTGCAGATCGAGGGCGGGCACGAGATCGTGTTGGTGAACGACGGGAGTCCGGATGGGACGGCGGACGTGTGCCGGGAGTTGGTCAAGAACGCGCGGGTGCCGATCACCTATGTCGAGCACGCGCGAAATTTCGGCGAGCACAACGCGGTGCTCACGGGGTGGCGGAACGCACGCGGGGCGCACCTCGTCAATCTCGACGACGATGGGCAGAATCCGCCGGTGGAAGCGGTGCGGCTGTGGCGGCATGCGCAGGCGACGGGGCTCGACGTGGTGTTTGGCCATTACGCGGTGAAGCAGCACTCGGCGTGGCGGAATCTCGGGAGTTGGTTCACGAACCGCATGACCGATTGGGCTCTCGACAAACCACCGGGATTTTATCTTTCGAGTTTTCGTTGTGTGACTGCGTTTGTGGCGAAGGAGGTGGTGGGCTACCCTGGTCCCTTTCCGTATATTGACGGTTTGTTGCTGCAGGTGACGCAACGCATCGGGTCGATTGCCGTGAAACACGAGGCCAGGGTGACCGGTGAGAGCACTTATACCTTAAGCCGTTTACTGCGGCTATGGCTGAGTGCGTGGATCAATTTTTCAGTTCAGCCGCTGCGTGTGGCAACGGTGCTGGGTCTGATCATTGCGGCGGTGGGCATGGTGGCGCTGGGTGCGGTCGCGTGGTTGTGGTGGTGGGATCAGGGGCCGGCGACGGGCTGGGGCTGGCTGATGGCGGCGATGCTGATTTTTTCCGGCACGCAGCTGGTGCTGTTGGGGCTGATTGGCGAATATGTCGGCCGGATGTTTCTGGCGGTGAATCAGCGACCGCAGGCGGTGGTGCGGGACGTGCGCCGTGGAGGCGGCGGTGGCGCCAGTTGAAGGAACTGAGTTGAAGTTTAAGGCGACGGAACGGAGGGGAACATCTTTTCCCAGTGGGCGAATTCTTGAGCGAGGGCCGCGGTGAGGGCGGCGAGGGCTTCGGGGGGCGGTGTGCGGGTTAGGCCCTGGAGATAGAGAAATGAGCGCAGGGCGAGGGAACGGTCCTCGTAGCGGGGCTCGCGAAGGATTTTTTCGGAGCATTCGCGGCACCACTCGCGGAGGGCTCCGGGGTCGGTGACGAGTTCCTGCTGCCAGCGGCGGGCGAGGCGGTAGGAGTTTTCTTCGTCGCGGAGTTTTCGACCGACCGAGGCGCTAATGTGATGGCGGACGACGCTGGTGAGCGCGACGGCGTTGGTGCGGCCGAGGGCGCGGGCCCGGAAACAGAGGTCGACGTCTTCACCGCCGTTGACGTAGCGCTCGTCGAAGCCGCCGAGTTGCTGCCACAGCGCGCGTTCGACGAGGACGCAGGCCCCGGTGAGGGCGGGGACGGGGCGGACGGTGGAAAAGAAACGCGAGCGACGCGCTGGGAGGGCGCGGTCGTGAACGGGTTTGACCTGCTGATTGATGATGATGCCGGTGTGGTCGATGGCACCCGTGCGGGCGTCGAGTTGAATGTTGCCGATGAGGCCGGCGCGGTCGGCGAGCGAGCGGTAGGCGCCGAGCATGGGTTCGAGCCAACGCGGGAGTAAAACGAGATCGTTATTGAGGAGGGCGAGCACGTCGCCGCGGGCGTGGGTGATGGCGCGGTTGTTGGCGCCGGCGTAGCCGAGATTGCGATCGTTGAGGACGACGCGGAACGGCGGAGCGAGTGTGCTGAGCCAAGCGCGCGTGGCGTCGGTGCTACCGTCGTCGACGAGAATGATTTCGTGCGTCAGGCTGGCGGGGAGCGTGGCTTGCAGGCTCGCAACACAGGCGCGGGTGAGCGCTAGGTTGTTGAAGAGGGGTATAATGAAGCTGGCCTGCACGCGGGGACGCGGGGCGCGCGGCGCGCGGCGCGCCCCGCGAGTTTAAGGTCGAAGTTTAAGTTTAAGGTGGCGGTGGCGCTGGCGGGTAGCGGCGCGCGGACGAGCGGTGGCCCTACGCCTCGTAGGCGAGGCGGCGCAGATAGGCACCGTAGGAGGATTTGCCGAGACGGGTGATGTTGGCGTTGAGGCCGGCGCGGTCGATCCAACCTTTGCGGTAGGCGATCTCTTCGAGGCAGGCGATTTTGAGGCCTTGACGATTTTCAATGACAGAGACGAACTGAGCGGCCTCGAGGAGGGAGTCGTGCGTACCGGTGTCGAGCCAGGCGGTGCCGCGGCCGAGGAGTTCCACGCGGAGAGTGCCGGCGTCGAGGTAGAGCCGGTTGAGGTCGGTGATCTCGAGTTCACCGCGTTTGGAGGGCTTGAGGGTGCGCGAGATTTTGACGACATCAGCGTCGTAGAAATAGATGCCGGGGATGGCGTAGTTGGATTTCGGTTGCGCGGGTTTTTCCTCGAGGGAAAGGACGCGACCATCGGCAGCGAACTCGACGACGCCGTAGCTGGTGGGGTCGGAGACGTGGTAGCCAAAAATGGTGGCTCCGATGGTGCGGGCCCCGGCGGCTTCGAGCGAGCGCGTGAAATCGTGGCCGTAGAAAAGGTTGTCGCCGAGGACGAGGGCCGAGGGTTCGGAGCCGGTGAGGAAGCCGGTGTCGCCGGCGATGTGGAAGGCTTGGGCGAGGCCGTCGGGGCTGGGTTGCTCGGCGTAGGAGAGCTTGAGGCCGAGGTTGGTGCCGTCACCGAGGAGTTTCTTGAAGAGCGGGAGATCGGTGGGGGTGGAGATGACGAGCACTTCGCGAATGCCGGCGAGCATCAGCACCGACAGCGGGT
>SXGR01206726.1_pt1 | contig 35149 bp, 47 predicted proteins | sample 3174711 | NCBI WGS metagenome assembly SXGR01 (sample SAMN11356860, study PRJNA531348) | freshwater metagenome | isolation source: freshwater sample F1-60 | place: China: Fuxian Lake, Yuxi | collected 2017-12-25 | reverse complement strand
CTCGACGACGCGGACGCGGGGATCGCGGTCGAGTGCAGGATCACGTTCAACATCACGCTTCGCAAGCCCTGGAGGCTGACATGAGCAGCGTCGAGGGCATCAAGGCGATCCAAGCGCGCGTCGCCCGCATCAGGAGGCGCGCGAGGCCGGGCCAGCTCGCCCACGCCGTCGAGCGTGAGTATGTTCGACAGATGCGGGCGCGGGCAGGGCAAATCCCCGTGGACACAGGGGATCTGCTGGGGGCGCTCACGCGCGACTACTCGCCCGACCGCGTTGTGACCGAGGACGCGCAAGGTGTGAGCGTCGAGGTCCGACTGCCCCAGGCGTACTGGCAAAGACACAGGCTGCCCGAGATCGACGGCGCCCAGATGGCCCGCGCCATCGCAGGGGCCATGACAGGAGATGGACGATGAGCTGGGAAACCATCGACGGCGTTGAAGCCGTCATGACCGCCAAGATTGAGAGCACCTCGGGCACGGACAGCAACCCTGCCATCGGCACTGACGACTCCCCCTGGGAGGAGTTCGAGTGGGACCTCGACGTCGACGTCCGCAAGCGGCGCGTCATCAGCCCACACGAGCCTGGGTCGCGGCACTCGATTGGGCGCGTGACTGCGAAGTGGAGCGCGAAGCAGACCCTCCAGCTGCGCCAAATCACGGCGGGGGACGCCACCGACGCGCCCTCCATCCACCTGGCTGCCAAGATCGCGGGCTTCGACCACCAGGGCGACGTCATCTCCGACCGGCTGCACACCTACTTCCTCAACCGGAAGGGCGCCACGACGGCCACCCTGAGGATAAATCGTGCCTTCAACGGCGCGAACAACTTCAACATCGCCGAGATCCTCGGTGCGCTTTGTGACTTCGAGCTGTCCATCGTGGCTGGGGAGCCCTGGATGTTCATGCTCACGGACGGATTCGGCCTCGCCCAGCCCGCCGCCAGCATGTTCGCGCAGGGGGGCGCGGCGCTCAACACCGCCTACGTCCACCTGTCCGAGAACGACGTCAGGGCCGACGCCAACGTGGTCCGTGTCTACGCCCTGGAGTCCAGCCCCGTCCTGTATGGCGGCGGCTCCCTCGGGACGCCCAACCAGACGGTCGACCTGATGAGCCTGAAGGTCAAGGGCAACCGCAAGCTCTCGACCCAGAAGACGGTCGGGGGTGCCTTTGGGGTCAAGCGCGTCCGCCCAGACAACAACGAGAGCCCCCAGGCGACCTTCACGCTGGAGGCGACCGGCTACTCAGACTTCAACCCCTTCAAGTACCTGCTCAACGCCACGCCCCTGTACATCGGCGTGGACGGGGTGGCTCCTGGGGACACCGAGTTGACGGCTCGCGTCGGCCTCTACTGCCAGCTCACCAACGTGAGTGAGGGGGGCAACGTCGACGGGCGCCAGTCCTGGGACTGCGAGGCCGACCTCATCTGGCCTGCCGACGTGTCCGACAACGACCCTGCGGCGGGCGAGTACCCCTCGCAGGCGTGGGGGGCTGCGACCGGCCTGGGCCTCATCAGCGCCACGGGCGTCACGGCCCCCGCGGGCTCGCTCATGTTCATCCAGGTCCACGACAGCACCGCCCCGTAAGGAGACCCCATGAAGACCCGAGCCCTGGGCAGGCGTCACGACCTGCCCGTCTACGACGCCGCGCTCATCGGCCGGGAGCAGCCGAGCCCGGAGGAGGTGCCGCACTTCCTCCTGCTCGCGCCCGAGCTTGTGCCGCTTCGCCTTGTGTCCGAGATCCAGGAGTTGGCCGAGTGGATCGAGGCCGAGCGCCCCGACACCTCGCGCTCGGAGATCTCCTGTCTTCTGATCGCCGTCCTGACCCTGAGCGTCGGCGGGGACTTCAGCCTCTACCACCCCGACTGGGACCACGAGGCCCCTTTCCCGCCCATCAACCGCCGCGACCTTCGGGGGTCGTGGGAGCAGATCAAGGCTCGCCTCGACTTCCTGGCGAACCTCGCGGGGTTCGACGTCCAGCAGCTGCGCGAGGCCGCCCAGAAGGTCTCAGCCCTGACCGAGGCCGAGTCAAAAAACTGACACGAGCCGTCAACCTCGTCCACAAGGGGCATGGTCGGCGGCTCGGGAGTGCGGCGTTTGGGGGTGGGTGGGTGACGCGGATGCTCGCCCTCTACTCGGACGTGTCGGGGGAGGGGGCGCTGAGGCCCTGGAGGGGCGCGGGCGGCATCATGGACCAGCCGGCCCGCGAGGTCTACGCGATGCGGGTGATCCGGGCAGCGTGGGCCGACTGTCGAGAGCGGGACCGCAGCAAGAAGAAGTAGGAGGGTGACATGGCCGAGACAACCGACAGAGTCGTCACCCGCGTCGAAGTTGAGGGCCTGGAGCACTACCGCGAGCTCGCCGACGCAGCCGAGGAGGGCACCAAGGCCCTGCGCCGGCTCGGCGGCGCCCTCAGGGCCTTCGACAAGGCCGCGATCAAGGCGTCCGAGAGCGCCGCGACCCTCAAGCCCCGCCTCGATCTGGCGCTGGGCGGGCTTGCTGACGACGTCAAGCCCGCGCGCGAGCAGATCCAGGGGCTCGGCAAAGACCTCGACAACCTGGGCAAGGCCAAGGGGTCAAGCGGCGGGTCGAGCGGCGTGGGCGGCGCCCTGGGGAAACTCAAGGACGACGGCAAGGACGCAGCCCTCGGCATCGACGACGTCACTCGGTCCTTCCGCGATCTCGACGGGCCGGGCGAGATGATCGCCAACAAGATCGAGGCCATCAGCGTGTTGTTCAGCGGGCCTATGGGGCTCGCCATGGGCGGCGCAGTTGTCGCCGTGGGCGCCCTCGCGGCGGGCTTCGCGCTTGCGTCGGATGCCCTCGGGACGTGGTTTGAGAAGACGGGGGAGGGCCAGCGGGCGTCAGTGGCGCTCACCAGCTCCTACGAGAAGCTCCAGATCGCCACCGTCGACTACGTCAACACCCACCTCAACGTCGGCGACGTTGCGCGCGGCGCAGCAGTCCGGATGGACGAAGCGTCCAAGGCCGTTCGCGACCAGAAGGACGCCGTTGACGACAGCAGCCAGGCGTGGATCGACTTCAAGGCCCGTCTTCTGGACATCCCTGAGCCGCTCGTGGACACCGAGTATGGCCTCGGCGCACTCGCCGAGGCTGGAGAGAAGGCCCGGCTTGAAGCCGCAGCCCTTGAGGACAACCTCGGCCATCTCGTCACGGGCTTCGACGCCGCGGCCTTCTCAGCCCAGGGCTTCGTCGACGCGCTCGGCTCCGACCTCACGGGCAAGATCGCGGCGCTCAACGAGGGCCTCAGAGCGCTGGAGTTCGAGGCCCATCGCGAGGAGCAGCTCCGCACCATCCCCGGCACCAAGGACGTCAGGTCAGGCCCCCTGCGGCCGGGCGAGGGGATGGACACCGTGGGCCGGCCCGCGGCGAAGAAGAAGGGAGGGGGCGCAAGGGGCGGCGCCGGCACCGATTCGCCCCTGGGCGAAGGCGGGATCGCCCTCGGTCTCGGCTTTGGCGGGTCGATGGTCTTCGACCAGGCCCTACAGGCGGCCGAGGCATTTGTCGAGGCCGACCGCGCCGTCGTCGCGCTCAACGAGTCCATCGCCGCGGGCGCCCTCTTCGGAGAGCAGTCCCCGCTGGACCACGCCGCCGCCGCCTCCAAGCGCCTCGCCGAGGGCTTCAGGGAGATGTGGGGGGACGGCCTTCTGGCCGACGCCGTGATGAAGGAGATGATGGACGCGCAGGGCGCGAAGGTCTGGGCGGACACCATGGAGCAGGCCCTCACCAAGGTCATCGGCTTCATGGGGGAGTTGGGGTTGCAGGTCGCCTCGACGCTCGGCCAGTTCGCCGCAGGCGGGGGCTCCCTCAAGCAGTTCGGTGACGACGTGCTGGACGCCTTCGCCGGCCTCGCGTCTGACCTCGCTACCATCTTCGTCGCTGTCGGCTCGGCGATGCTCTTCTTTCCTGGGCTCGAGGGCAAGGGCGCCGGGCTCATCGCGGGCGGGCTCGCGCTCGGCTTCGCGTCGGGCGCCCTGGCCGAGAAGGGCAGCGGCAACGCGGGGAGCGGGGCAAAGGGCCAGGCGCAGGGCAACGACCGCGCCGTCGACGACATTGCCCGCTACCTGCGCCCCGAGCGCGAGCGGAATGGCGGCAACATCACCATCCAGAACTTCATCGCGGGGACGAAGGTGTCCGAGGTCCTGGTCCCGATGGTCGACGAGGCCGCGCGCAGGGGTCAGTTTGAGCACATCCGTCCCGACCTGGGGAGGTGATTAGATGGCCGAGTTCAACATCCAGTTTGCTGTGCCCATCGTGCTCGCCTCCAACGGCACGATCACGATCACCCTCAACGACATCGGACCCACCACCTACGTCGCCACGGTCAACGCCGGGACGTACTGGAACGACAGGGACCACGCCAGCGCCTCCAACCTGCTCAAGGCCTGCGCCACCGCGATGGACACCATCGACGTGGGTGCGACCTGGGCGGCGTCCGAGGCGACGGGCGACCTTGAGGGCAGGTCCAGGCTCAAGGCCACCCGCAGCGACGGCAACCTCGTCGCCTCGCTCGCCTTCGGGGGCGGCTTCACGGCGCTGGGGGGCGCGGCCCTGTTGGGGTATGCGGCGGGCGACATCGCCCCGGCGTCCCCTGGCACGTCCTTCACGAGCAGCTGGCAGGCCGACTACCTGTGGATTCCCCACGGTCCCCTGCCCTACTGCGGCGACGCCCACGCCGAGATCGAGGACGTCGTGGTCGAGACGATGGGAGACGACGGCAGCAGCACCCGCGACTTCTACGCCTCCAAGACCCTCATCCCCATCGAGGTCCGCGACGTCCCGGGCGCGCTCATCCTCCCCGGCTTCATGACGTCCGAGTTCTCGGTGGACGTTGACGGGCTTGCCTCCGACGACCCCAACGTGTCCTGGGAGCACTTCATGCGCCTGTGGCGGGCGTCGTCGGGGTCTGCGCGCCTGTGGCCCGACCGCGACGACTTGACCACCTACTGGAGCCTGACCACCTTGGTGGAGGGGCTGGCTAGCGTCAAAGCGGTGGCGGTCAGGACGGAGTACGCCCCCCTGCTCTATGACCTTGAGATGACGGGGGTCGTTGCTCCATGAGCGCAACCGCTGACAGCGAGATCCTGGCCATCACGATTGAGGGCGTGGGGGACATAAACGGTTCATACTGGTGGGCTAACTCGACCCACCTGTTTGACGACCTGGCCACCCTCGACCCAGACGACCTCATCAGGGCGGGCACCCTGCTGCTGTGGCCTCAGTCCATCAGCGCGTCCCTGCGCTTCACCCCCGGCTCCCGACCCTCCCTGGGCTCCCAGACCTTCACTTTGCGGCGCACTGACGAGGTCAGGCAGTGGCTGTGGTCAGACCCTGCTGTCGCGGCCAAGGCCACGGCAGACCTGACCGTGACCGGCACCTCGCTGGTCCTCGACACAGGCGGGCTCTCAGGCGTCCTGTGGTGGGGCAGGGAGGCCATCAAGCTTGGTGCCGAGGCACCCGCCAAGACCTACGACATCACGGGCGGTAGGGGGGCTCTGGGCACGTTTGCGCGTGCGCACGGCTCCACCATCACCGACGACGCGGAGCTGTTCGCCCGCAACCACGTCCCCCTCGGCAGGGTCGTGAAGTTCTACGGCATCCCCAAGGACGCGACGAGCTTCCCCCAGGCCCGCCTCATCTTCGCCGGCACCCTGCGGGGCATCAACGCCCCCCACGCGGGGACCGTGACCCTGGACGTGGACTCGGCCGAGGGGCTGGTCCGCGGCACGCAGCTGATGCGCAAGCAGTGGAGGGGGCGCATCTACCTCCCCGGCGAGGACGCCCCCCTCCCCTTCGACTTCCAGGGCGTTGACCAGGTGACGCAGCCCGACGCCGGTGCCAACGTCACGGGTCAGAAGTCGATGGCCATGATGGTCGACGGCAAGGCGCTCGTCGTGGCCGACTACCACCTCATCAACGGCAAGGCCAACGGACGCATCTACCGCACCCCCGCCTACCTGGGAGGCTCACCCCCCGTCCCCAACACGACCGCCGAGATGCCCCTGTGGGAGGTCCACACGACCGCGCCGGGTGCCCCCTCCAACGAGGACACGCCTGACGAGGGCACCCTGCCCCTGTCGACCCTGCCCCACATCCTCCTGCTGCAGCTGCTCCTGACGACTAAGGACGGGGGGAACCACGCCGACTACGACCTGGGCATCGAGAACCTCGCGGGGGAGGTGCCGGCCGCCCTCGTCGACGTCAGCGCGATCCTCAACTGGGGTCGCAAGGTGGCGGGCGCCGAACTGGACAGCTTCCACATTGGGCTCAAGGGCGAGCCCGAGGACCTCTACGACCTCATCCAGGACAGGATCCTCGCCCCCTTCGGGGCCTACCTGACGGCGAACAAGAGCGGCCTGCTGACGGTGATCATGCTCTCGGACGCCGTGGTCTACGGATCCGCGCTCACCCTCTCCCAGGACGAGGTCGTCGGTGCGCCCCAGCAGGACCGCCAGCTTTCGCGAGCCTTCGACAGGGTGGTCGTGACCTTCAACGAGGTCCCCGGCGTCGGCCCCACCACCATCGACAGCACCGACGAGATCGACTACCAGCGCAACCCGAGGGGGGACAGGGACAAGGTCGAGATCAACGCGGGGGGCATCAGCGAGCGCCTGCGCGCATACAGGCTGGCCACTGCGCAGATCGAGCGCTGGCACAAGCCCATCCCCAGCGTCAAGCTCAAGACGAAGACCACCTCCAACTTCGACAAGGGCGACGTGGTCGAGGTAACCCACGAGTTCATCTTCGCCACCGACGCCGAGGGCACCCTCGGCGTCACCGATGCGCCCATGCAGGTGACGGCGCGCACCGAGAACCTGGGGGAGGACGACCACAGCATCAACTACGAGTTCCTCAACGTCGGTGCCCTCTACAACAAGAGCGGCTGGATCGCACCCAGCGCCGAGGTCACGGCGTGGACGGGTGCCAGCAACAAGGTCACCGTCGACCACGACATCTTCTCGGCCGACTCCGACGACCCCATCAATCCCGACTGGGAGGGGTTCGCGCTCAACGACTACATCCAGATCTGTGACCAGTACGGCACCGTCAGGCCTGGGGCGAGCGCCATCAAGATCATCGGGGTGACGGGAGGCGGCAACATCTTTGAGCTGCACGGCTCCTACGCGCCTGGGCCTGGGGACGAGCCCGTCGCCGGCGACATCGTCAGGGTGGCCGCGCATGGGTCCGCGTCGACGACCCAGAAGGCTGATTGGGTCTTCAAATCCGACGACAACAACGAGCTGAGCGGCGGGGCCGACCCCAACCTCTACCAATACTGAGAGGGCACCGTGGCCGACTTCACCCTCAACAGCTACTTCCAGCTCCTTGGACCAGACGAGGACCCCTCGGGCGGGCCTCAGATCGCGCTGGCGCGTCCCATCGGGGGTGGTGAGTCCCTGACCGGCGACGGCCTGGACGAGCAGCTCGCCTTGGTCGACAACATGCACACCTGCTGGGCGGGTGCCAACAGGCGGGCTCTGATCGCCTTCACCCCCTGGGGCAAGGTGTCCCCCCAGGCTTCCCTCAATGGGACCGACGCCGCCTACACGAAGAGGATGGAGGTGCCCTGCAGGCTGTCGACGGGGCGCACGTCCATCAAGGTGTACTACGACTACACCGACGCCCACCTCAAGGTGGGGATGTACAACTCGGCATCTGACGCCCTCATCGCGGAGTTTGAGGTCAACAGCGCCACCCGCACCCAGGGCAGCCAGACGCTCTCAGGCGCGGCGGTCGAGCCCATCTACCTGCGCGTGGAGTTGAAGAAGCACACCACGGAGTACAAGCTCTACTCCCTCCTGGCCGTCGAGGAGGTGCCCGCGCTGACCACCTTCGCGAGCAGGATCGACCGGGACGCCATCGCGGACGACCAGCCCCTCGACACCTGGCTTCTCCAGCGGCAAGCTGACGGCCTGGCTGAGATCGAGGGGGACAGGCTCAGGGGGTGCTCCATCCCCTTCGACTACGCGGACCCCCTCGTCATCTCGTCCTTCTTCACCCGCGCTGTCTGCCTGGGATCCTGGCAGCTCACGCCGAGGGCGACGGATCTGACGGTCGTGCTGCGCCAGAAGACCCAGTACGCGGACATGAACGTCGAGGCGGCGGTCCTGCGGGAGCGCGGCCTGTCGTCTGAGGACCCTGACACCGCTGTCACGGCCACGGGCTCCGTTGCGCAGACGACGTTGACGCTGGACGTGCGCGCACACCGGGGACGCCGCGTGGACCTGTTCGTCGTCTTCAGGTCCGAGGAGGATGGGGCGACGACCGTGCTCAACCCCGACGAGACCGTCCAGCAGATCCGCGAGAACATGGTCGACTTCGACACCGGCCACGGCTCCTACGCGGCGCTGACCGCCAGCACGCGCTACAGCGTCAGGTTTGGGGACCTGTCGGGGGCGACGGCGGAAGAGGACTTCCCCTCCCCCCGCATGATTATCTGGGACGACGCCGGCAAGTGGTACGTCCACCCGCCCTTCAGCCTCAACGAGATCAACGTCAACAACGGCCCCGAGTGGATCGACAACAGCTACCACCTGGAGGCGACCCGGCTGGGTCAGATGGTCATCTACGGGGTCAACGTCTACGAGTCGGACTACGACGCCCGTCCCTCCCTCAAGCCGGCTGTCAGGGCTGGCAGGTCTCCCTCCGTCTTCCCCCTGGGTGACATCTACAACAGGGGCTGGGGGACGTGGAGGGACAACACCCGCGTCCTGACGATGGGAGGGGTGCCTGACCCCGAGCTGGTCGACGGCTCCCGCACCGTCCTCCAGAACGCCTCCAGCGTGTCCTACACGGCGGCTGGCTTCCAGGTGGCGGCGAGCGCGATGGTGGGCACCTACGACACCACCAAGGCGCTCGACGGCACCAACCAGGTGCGCTCCACCATCATCGTGTCAGCCCTCGGGCTGGTCGCCGGCAAGGTTGAGGAGGAGGAGCGCCTGCGCCTCTACTTCAAGGCGACCCTGCACGGGTGGGGTGGCGCGGCCTGGGACGCCAACGAGGTCGAGGTTGAGAGCCCCATCTCCCTGACCGTGGGGGCGCTCAACACCTACGGGCGGGGGGACGGCCGGCTGTGGTGGTTCCGGCGACGGGGCATGAGTGGCGACCAGGCATACCACTACCTGCGGGGCACCCACAGCGCCTCGGAGTTCGACCGGGAGGGGGGTAGGGTCTGGTCCGTCGAGTTTGAGGTCGAGGACGACCAGACGGCGGCCACCCAGCGCCTGCTGCGCTTCTACGTCAAGGGCGCCCTCTACACGGAACGGGGGTCGTGGATCAGCTCCGACGCCGCGCGCATCTCCATCCTGTCCTTCACGGCGCGTCTGCGCGAGGGGATGTCCTGAGGGGCAAATCCTCTCCCTCGACACCCGCGCGCGCGATCCCTATACTGCAACCGAGTTGCAACAGCGACACTGTCGCAGGAGGCTCCCCCGATGGCACTGCTCTCAACCCCCGCTGACTTCAGCGTCGACGACGCCGGCTCCCTGATCCAGGCCTACAACGCCGACCGCAAGAGGATCATTGTCCAGAACAGGGATGCCTCCGTGACCCTGCGGCTGTACAAGCTGCCCGCGAACGACGACACCGCGCCCGATGACGTGGACGAGGCCTACCTGGAGATCGGACCCGGCGAGGTCTGGGAGGAGGAGGGCTATCTGTGCTGCTCCAACCCCATCTTCCTCGCGTCGTCCAGCGGCACCGTCGTCGCCTACACGGAGATCACCTGATGGGACTGCGCGCACTCAACCCGGCCCCCGGTGCCTCCTACGGCCCCGAGTTCACCGCCGCGAGCTACGACGCCCTCGTCACCGCGATGGCCGCCGCCGACTCGGGCGACTGGGGGCAGGACACGACGACGGGCAGGATGTATCGGATGTTCAAGCCGATGTTCGGCGGGGGCCTGCCCATCCCCGCTGAGCTGTTTGAGCTGGCCCCGATCTACGTCGCCAATGCCTCGGGCGACAGCTACATGCTGCCGTCGGACGATGAGGCGGCGGCGGCGGCGCGCGGTGTGGCCTTCTCGGAGACCGGCAACGGCAGCGCGACGAAGAGCGCGGCGGCCTCGGCTGTCGTCAACTCGGGCAACGCGGGCTCATCTCAGCTCCTGATCACCCCGACCGCATGGCCTGCGGCCTCGCTTCTGCTCATCAAGATCACGGCGTCCGCGGGCACGCACATCGACGGGATCGGCATCTACCCCTACACCGGCAGCAAAATCCCGCGCCTGAGCCTGAGCGACGGCGGCGCGGGAGTCCTCGCCCTGATGAGCGGGACGGGCACGGTAGACCCCGACTCGGTCGGCGCGGAGACCCTGCCCATCCCCGGCTGGCTGGCCTTCCAGATCGACACGACGCCGAGCGCGCGCCTTGTGCGGGCGTGGGATATGGACGGCGTGGACGGCGACGCCGTCGTGATCGAGTATGGCGACACCACCGGCGACGCCGAGGCCGCGAGCCTGTATGTCCCCTACACGCAGTCCTCGGGCGCGACGCACTCGCTGTCGGTTGAGCAGATCCATTGGATCGAGTTGACGAGGTGACGCCGATGCGCGAGCAGAATTTCCCCCGAGGCCCCGCCCGCGACATCCCTGGCCGGATGATGGCGCACCACAAGGGCGGCTTGACCTTCGCGCCGCCCTGCGTCGTCGACGGGGTGCGGACCAGCGCCCTGTGGTGCGGTGAGGGGCGAGTCGTCGAGTGGAGGTCGCAGCCCAATGAATCAGGCCGCCTTCGGGTCGTCGATGGGCTCGCCCCCGATGACCTCAAGCCGGGCGAGCTGCGCGACGCGCTCAAGCTCGCGGGCGTCGATGTGCCGAGGGGCGCTAAGAAGGCCGACCTGATCGCGCTGCTTGAGGCCCTGTGATGGACGCCCTGACCTTCAACGAGGTTTGGGCCGTCGTCGCCTGTGTGTGGGTCGCCGTCGTGGCCGTCGTCGGGCTGTCCTCGATGCTCGGCGGCGACGACGAAGGAGGCCCCGATGGCTTTGCATGACGCCTGGATTCAAGCCCCGATCCTACCTCATCGCGCCGTCACCCTCGCCCGAGAGATCGGGCTTGGCGGGCTGACCCTGTGCGCCTTGATGCCCGACACCAAGGGCTCGCTGTACAGCCGCTATCGACCCGACGACCTGCGCGCCCACCTCGACAACCTCCGCGTCAACAACCTGCGCGCCGGGGTGATGATCTGGGCCGACACGACGCCGCGCGATGTCGATGTCGCCGCCCGCTGGCTGGCGTCCAACCGCGGAGCCCTGCTCGCCTGCGGTCTCCTGGAGGTTGACGCGGAGGAGTCCTTCGTCAAGGGCTCGCCAGCCAACCGCGCCCTGTGGGTCGAGATGTTCGCCGAGTTCGTCGTCGGGCTCAGGGCCGATGGATGGGAGGGGCAGGTCTCGGTGACGGCGACGGATTGGGATCTGCGCCATGATCGGATCGACGCCCTGATCCGCGACCTCGGCGAAGTCGTCCGCCCGCAGTGGTACGTCTTCCGCAAGCCGGGCGACGAGCCGCACTGGTCGCACAAGCTCGGCTCCCCGACCGCCCAGATCGGCACCTGGGAAGACCAGCTGCTCAAGCGCGCCCTGCCTCGCATCGGCCGCGACGACCTCATCATCGAGGCGGGCATCGCGACCTACTGGCAGCGCGGCGTCAAGGGGCACGACTCGATCCCCTCCGCAATGTCGGCCTCCATCGCCGCAGCCCGAGGCTCGCGCCTCGAGCGCGGGACCGTCGCATGGAGCCTCAATTGGGCCGACGCCCGAGGGGGCGCCGAGGCCACTGCCCGCGCTGCCTGGGCGGCCTGCCTGCGCGACGAAGACCCGCAGGCCGTCGCCGACAACGGGGCCGCCCACATCGAGCCCGAGCCGATGGCCCCGTCGAGCCACGGCGACCGGGAGAGGGTGCGCGAACTCCAGCGCCAGTTGAGCGCGGCGGGCTACAACCCCGGCGCCGCCGATGGCCTGCTCGGACCTCGCACGCGCGACGCGCTCGACCGCTGGGCCCAGGACGGCCTCTTCGCCCCTGACGACTGGACCGCGAACTATCCGCAGATCAACGCGCTCGCGGGCAAGCTCGGCCTGCTGGAGGAGCCCTGACATGCCGCTGATCCCCGTCGCCGAACACCCTGACCCTGCGCCCTCGCCCGGCGCGCCCGCCAACCAACCCGAGGCCGCGTCCTCGCTCGCCCGGAGGCCGACCATGCCACACCGCGCCCTCGACACGATAGCCCTGCTCGGACTCGTCGGCGCCCCCGCCGTCGCATCGGCGGCAGACCTCGCGCCGGGCCTGCCGCCCGAGATGGGCGTCTGGGGCATCGTCGCCTATGCCATCGTCCAGCTCGGCGGGCAGATCGCCGCCGCCATCGCCAGCAAGCGCGAGGCCGACGAGTCGCGCAAGAGGGCGGACAAGGCCGAGGCAGACCTTGCGGCGCTGAGGTCTGAGATCGACCGCGACGAGCGCTCCGAGGTCGCCCGCTTGCGCCGCGAGCTGGCCGCCCTCAAGCGCCCCGGCACCACCTTCTCACCGGAGGGCTGACCTGTGCAGCCGCCCTGCGCGGCCCGCTGGCTCCCCTACCGCGAGGCGATGCGCGCCCTTGGCCTGACCGAGGGGCAGTTTAAAAACCACGCCCGCAAGGGCCTGCTCACCCGGCGCCAAGGCGACGGCGGCCTTTGGCTGTACCTCGTCGAAGGCGACCCCCTCGACGACACCCCCAAAGAAGAGCCGCCAGCCGCCCCGCAGGAGCCCGACGACCTGCCCGCGTCGGTCGGCCTGATCGATGGGCTGGAGCCGTGGGTTGAGCGCGACGGCTACGTCTACGACCGCCCGAGGGACACCTACGTCATCACCGTCCGATCCCTCCGCGCGCCGCTGGTCATGCAGGGCTCGCGGGTGCGGGCGATCTGGAGCGCCTACGCCGGGGACGACGCGACGATCGCCGAGGTCTGCCGCAAGTTCTCGCTGTCGCGGCAGTTGTTCATCGAGCTCAAGGCCGCCCTCGGGCTGACGAAGACGCGCGCGCAGTGGACTGATGAAGAGATCGAGGCCCGGCCAGAAGACGACCTCATCACCGACCTGATCCGCGACAAGGAGCGGCGCGTCCTCGTCGAAGCCGAGCGGCGGGACTGGAGGGCGATCAAGCGCGACGCCGACCGTTGGCGGCTCGGGCCTCAAGCCCTGCTCGACGGCATCAAAGGGCTGGACCTCCCCGCCCTGGAGATCCCCGATCCGCCGCCGGCGAGGGGCCGCCACACCATCGTCCTCGGCTTGACGGACTTGCACGTCGGCAAGCGGCCCCACGCGGAGCAGGGCGACCTCTCCGCGCAGGTGCGGCGGCTGGCGAGCATGATCGGCGCGGCCATCGCCCAGGCCCTCGACGCCTGGGGCGCCCCCGAGCGGTGGATCATCCCGATTGGGTCTGACCTTCTCCACGTTGACACCTTGAGCCAGACGACGACGGCGGGCACACCGCAAGGCGCGCAGTCGGTCGGCTCGACGCTGGCGGCCTGGCGGGCGGCCCTCCTGCTGGTCTGCGGGGCGATCGAGCGGGCGGCTCGCAGCGCCCCTGTGCTTGCCCCTTGGATTCCCGGCAACCACGACCGCCTCTCGTCGTTCGGGATCGCGGCGGCGGCGGCTGAGAGGTTCAGGCTGGTGGGGTGCGTTGAGGTCGATCTCGGGGAGTCGGCGCGCAAGTGCTACTCGATCCACGGGGCGCCGGTTCTTCTCGACCACGGGGACCAGGTGCGGGCGCGCGACTGGCCTGCGATCCTTGCCAACGAAGCGCCGCCCGGCTGCGACCTTCGGCGCGGGGTCGTCTTCGTCGGGCACCTCCACCAGGAGCAGCTCGCGGCGACGCCGACCGGGGTGCGGGTGGTGACGATGAGCAGCCCGAGCGCCGCCGACGATTGGCACCACAGCAAGGGCTACCTGAGTCGGCAGGAGATGGCGGTCTATCGGGTGGGGGAGGGAGGGCTGAGCGGGGCGCTGTGGGTGGGGGCGGGTTAGAACGGCAGCGCCTCGATCTGCGCCCCGATCATCTTCCGCGTCGCCATCTCCTGCTTGATGCTCTCGTCCAGATCGCCGACCCACCGCACCCGCCCGACCGGACTGTCAGTCCAGACGATGGTGTCGCCGAGCCGGTCACGGGCGAAGATGCGCTCGATCCCCTTGTCAGCCCTCGCCCTCTTGCCGATGATGCGGACCGCCCTGAACTCGCCGCCGAAGCCCCACCACCTGAGCGACGAGATCAGCCGCCCGCCGCCCTGGATGCCGCCGCGCAACTCGACCCGCCCGGCGCTCCGATGCTTGCACTCGACGATCACGACGATCCTCGCGTCCTTCGACCTGTTCATCGCCCTCCCTCCATCTTCTTCCGGTCGTCGTGCGAGGTCTTCTCGTCGACCATCAGCCTGTAGCGGCAGACCGGGCACTGGACGATCAGATAGGTCGCTTGATCGCGCGGGTCGAGGCTCACGCCCGCCTCGCTCATCGGGAACTCCAGCACCGCCCCGCATCTCCAGCACCGAGCCCGGTGCATCTTCTCTTCGGGCGGCGTGCCCTTCTTGATCACCTTCATCACCCTTCCTCCCCGCGCGCCGAGTAGGTCCGCGCCCCATCGTGTCTCACCACCACCCCCTGCCGCACCGCCGCCCGAAGGCGCTTTGCGGCGCTGGACGCACTCCCGCCAATGGCACGGGCCACCTGGGTCGCCGTCACCGGAGCGCCCGTTGCGGCCTCCAGTCCGCGGACGACATGAGCGAGCGTCGTCCGGTCCTTCGGCGGCTTGCCCGGTCGCCGCGCCCGCCTCCACCCGTCGATCAGGTCGAGGGCGGCGAGGCTGTCGATCTCCCCGCGCGAGAGGGCCGCGCCGAGGCAGTCACCCGGCGCGACCTCGATCAGCGACGCCTTCGGCCCCGCGCCGTGGTGGCGCAAGAAGGCGGCGGCGTCGGCAGACCAGCAGCGGACCTTGATCCAATCCTGCACCTCGACGGCGGTGAAGGACTCCCCCTCCCACTCAGCGGCGGCCAGCGGCCCCCACGCCCCGGCGGGAAGTCGCCAGGCGTGCTTGAGCAGAACGGCCTCGATAGTCTCGGTCATCGGCTCACCCCCTCGGCAGTCGCCGTCAACCACCCGTCCCGGTAGAGGCGGGCGATCTGGAGGCGGGCGCGCTTCGATCCGTTGGCCGCCCTGGATGCCGCCTTGCGGGTCTTCGTGTCGCCGACGATCCCGGCCTCATAGGCGAGCGCGTCGAGGCGGGCAGCGGTCAGGTCGGCGGCGATCTGGGTCAGCGTCCTCTTCATCTTCCTCTCCTTACTCGACCTGTCGTCCATCGACAGGTCATCGAACAGTCCCCCAGCCCGAATCGAACGGGCGCGGCCTCCGTCTGGGGGGAGGGGGTCAGATCTCCCAGCGCTCCCGCGCGGTCGCCACGGCGTCGCCGCCGCCCGAGCGCCCATCGACGACCACCAGCCGCTCGGGCTCATCGACGATGATCTCAAGCCGGGAGTCGCAGTCCTCGCGCTCGACCTTGACGCCCCACGTCGCGCTGTGTTGGTGGGGCAACAGATCGGTGATGTGGACGCCCTCGATGGCGTAGAGGGCCGCCTGCATGTCCCCGGCGGTGTAGGCGATTGCCCCGGCTATCCACTCAAGTTCGGGGTTCGGGCGTCTCCCGAAGTCCAGCGCGATCAGGGCGTCGCGGATCTCAGTGGTCAAGGTCTTCATCTTCTCGTCCTCCTTGTGCCCCTCGGGGCAGTCCATCAAATCAGGCCAGCGGCAATCTGTCGCTTGGCCTCGGCCCGAAAGGGCGCCAGGTTGCGCCCTGTCCGGTTACGGATCTCGCGCCGCGCGGCGTCCGTGTCGACGCCGCGCGAGCGCAGGACCTTGAGCCAGGAGCGCATCGACTGCGCGCCCTTGGAGCTGTTGCAGCCTACGCAGCTCGTCACCAGGTTGGCGGCCTCGCGACCGCCACCCTCGACCTCGGGCACGACGTGATCCACGGTGGCGGCGCCCGAGACCGAGACGTGCGCCCCGACGACGACCGCGCGACCGCAGTACGCGCAGGTGCGCCCGTCGCGCAGGTAGATCGCGTGCCGCTTGTCCTTGGCGAGCCACTTGCCGCCCGAGGCGGCGGGGTGGCGGTAGGCGGCGGCTTCGTCGATCAGGTTGTGGGCGGGCTTGCTCATCGTCTCGTCTCCCTGGCTGGCTTCCCTCGCCAACCTCATGACTAATAATGGACCCAAACAGTCCAGAGGTCAAGAGGTTCCTGTTGTTATTTTAGGGCGGCGGCGCAGGGGGGCAGGGGATTGCCCTCGGTTTCTCGGTCTGCGTCGTGTTGGCGGGGGTCAAGGCGGGAAAGGAGGGCAGGGGGTTGCCTGTCAGAACAGCCGCCCGGTGTCCACGAGCGCAGTCAGCGCCCTCGACGCCTTGGAGCCGGGGCAGCCGACCAGCCGCCCAACCTGGGTGCAGGTCAGCGGTCGATCAGCCGCAAGGACGACGCCCTCGACGCGGCTCGTGAAGCTCTGCTGTCCGTTCCTCATGTTCGCCATCACCTCGCCCCCCTCAAACTGCGATCCCGCCAGAACAACATCTGCTGTGAGAGCCTGCGCCCGCTCATCTCGACGTATTCGGGGTTGAGTTCGATCCCGATGTACCGACGCCCGCAAAGCCTCGCAACATGGGCGGTCGTGCCTGCGCCTGAGAACGGGTCGAGGACAACGCCGCCCTCGGGACACCCGGCGAGGATGCACGGCCTGATGAGGTCAGGCGGGAACGTGGCGAAGTGCGCCTCGGTGAAGGACTGTGTTGTGACCGTCCAGACTGATCGCTTATTGCGCCGCCCGTCAAACTCCCGCATCCCGATCGGGCGTGTATGCACTTGGTTTGACTCAAGAAGAGCCTCGTTCTTCGCCCCACCGAATGCGCTCTTGTATCGCGCGGCAGAACCCTCCACGTCGGCGCTTTCCTCCTTGATCGCCTCCGCGTCATAGAAGTACCGCGCCGACTTCGACATCAGGAAGATGTATTCATGCGCCTTCGTCGGGCGGTCGGTCACGCTCTCGGGCGTCGGGCTGGGCTTGTGCCAGATGATATCGGAGCGCAGATACCAGCCATCGGCTTGGAGCGCGAAGGCGACGCGCCAGGGGATGCCGACGAGGTCCTTGGGCTTGGGGCCGGGAGGTCTGGCGTATGGAGCTTTGGGTGTCCGCTTGTGCTCCGCGCCCGTCATTCTGCTTGATTGTACGCCACCGCTTGCCGGGCTGCTGGCGTAGCTATCCCCCAGGTTGAGCCACAGCGTCCCGTCATCCCGCAGCACCCGCCGCACCTCGCTGAACACCTCGACCATCTTGGCGACGTACTCATCAGGCGTGGGCTCGAGCCCGATCTGGTCGTCGATGCGGCGGGCTCCGCACTTGCCGCAGACATCCCGAAACGGGTAGCCGACGGTGAGCGGGCGCTCACCGTCGTATGGTCCAATGTGATCGCGCCCGTCCGATCTCAGCGTTGACTTCCTGCCCGTCTTGGTCCCAGGCAACCTGTGATCGCAACCGTCCTGCCCGCCATCCCACGTCGCCGTCCCATAGTCCCGCAGCCCCCAATAAGGCGGCGACGTGACGCAGCACTGCACGCACCCATCGGGCAGTCCGGCCATGACGGCCAGGTTGTCGCCGCAGATGATCTCATTGATTGGCAGATCCATAACACCCCCTCAAATTGCGATCCCGTCGCCATCAAGCGCGCCCCGAGGGGCTGACGTTTGTTTCCAAAAGCACTCCGAGTTTTCAAGCTCGATGACGACGGCACCGAAACGCCCCTCCGGTCACGACCCGGCCCCCGTCCGTGGGAGTGCGCTCGACCTCGACGGCCAGCGCAGGGCGGCAGCGATCAGATCCTCCCGATCTGGTCCTCTCGCAACCTCTCCGCGCCCACCCGCAGCCGGGCAGCGCGCCTGGCCTCGGGCGGCCCCTTCTGCCCCCAGCTCGCCTGGCCGCACTGCTCGACGTAGAGGCGCGCGGCGACCTCATCAACCGACCGCTCCGTCACCCACCGCCCGTATCCCCTCGGGCCTGTGCACCTCCAGCCGCCATCGACCTCGGCGATCCGGTAGCCCTTCGGGCCGATGACGGCCCCCACGCCGTCAAGGTCGACGGCGACGCGCCACCTCGACAGCGCGTTGATGATGGTTGCTAGCCTCATTGTAGTCCCTCCACGATCAGGCGGGCGACGGCCGCTCGGCCGATGAGCAGACGACCACCCTTCTCCGCCCTCCACTCGCCGTCCACGAGGGCGACGCGGAAGTCGTCCATCTCGTCGTCGGTCCAGATCGCCATGGTGGCCTTGTCGGAGGTAGGTCTGGCGTTGACCCCCATTGCCCTGAGTTGCCGGATGACCGCGTAGGGGTTCAGGGCGACGAGCGTGGTTGCCCTCCCCTCGTCGCCGTCGAGCCGCAGGGCGAAGAGCGCCCCGTGCGCCGTCTGAGCGCACCACCCCACGGCGCCGGCCATGCGCTCCCATGCCAGCGTCAAGGCGCTCATTGGTCGACCTCCAGGCAGCGATACTCCACCGGCCGCCCCTCCCTCGTCGCCCGAGCGATCCCCACCCTCATCCCGTTGGAGATCCCCCGGTCGAGGTAAGCCACGGTGGCGTCGGCGACCGGCCCCCACGCCAGCCCCGCCTCGAGCCCCTGCTCGCGCTCGGCAGGCACCCCGTCGTCGAGCACCTGGGTATAGAGCAGATGCGACGCCATCGGGGCCTCGCCCCGCAGGAGGCAGTCGAGCATGGCCGCCCGAGCGTATGCCCGGTTGCGCTCGACCTCGGCGGGGGAGTCCGCGCCGAAGGGCGACTCGACGATCACGCGGCGCAGACCAGGGCGGCGGCTGGCTCTCGCCTTCCATCGCTCGACCTCGGCCGTCAGTTGCTTGACGCGGGCTTCGGCAACTGCCAGCGGATTGACGGTGCTCGCGTTGTCGCTCATCGGCTCTCCTCCACCATCACGGCAAGCCTCGCGGCCACCTCTCCGCGCCCCACGGCCAGACCCAGGATGCCTTCGTACGCGAGGGTCCAAATCCCGCCATCAAAGGCGAGTCTGGCGAGGGGCAGCCCCTCGCCCATCGTCACGGCAAACGTGTTGCCGAGGAGGCCGACTGCCTGAATCCCGCACCCGCGCAGCCCGGCGACGACCTCATAGTTGCTCCCCGAGCTCAGCGCCCTCTCGATCCTCTCTTTCATCCCCTCGCCTCCTTCTGCTCAAGCGCCGCGATCACCCGCGCCGCGACCTCTTCCACCGTTTCGCCCTGAGAGCGCCTGAGCCGCCACGAGGCGGCGATCTGAGTCGGCGACGCCGAATCCATCAGGCGGTCGAAACCTCGCCAGATCGCCTTACAGCGCGTCGCAAGCCGCATATGCTTGCACTGGCTGCCCGCCTTGCGCCGCTGCCGATACTCGAAGTCGTCGCAGGTGCAGGACAGGGGGCGCCCGAGCGCGTCCATCAAGACCGAGTAGACCCGGTTGGGGTCGCTGTCGGAGCGCACCATCACGGTCGGCGCGGCCCCGTCGAGCGGCCAGCAGGGCGCGATGTCAAGGATCTCGTCGCACTCGATGGCGGCAAGGTCCTCGTCGTCACAGTCCTCGTCGGCCTCGGCAGCTCGCGCAGCCTCGACGCCAGCCCGGCGCGAGTCCAGGACGCAGGCCGGGACGACGTTGGAGGCGGGCTTGTCGGCGGCGGGCGGCTCAGGGGTCGGCTCGGGGGCGCGGCCCTCTTCGGCGGCGCGGCGAGCGGCAAGGTAGCGGCGCCCGGCGGCCTGGGCCTCGGCCATCTTCTGGACGGTCGACAGGCGACCGTCCGTCCAGATCGCATCAACCAGCGCCTCATGCGCCAGGGACAGCGCCGCGAGGTCGGCGGCGAGGTTGGGCGGGGTGCGGTCGATCTCAACCAGGTGCCGAGGGTCGACGCGCAGGACCAGCTCGCCGTCGAGGCTCTCGACGATCCAGCCGCCGGGGCGTCGGTCGAAGACGAGGACCTCGACGGGGGCGGAGGTCGTGTCGCGCAGCTCAGTCACCCGACCGTTGCGGTGGATCTGGTGGTGGATCGGGGTGTTGGCGGGGATGATGCAGGTCGTCGTCATCGTCGTCTCCTCCGGTCGGCTCCGTCGCCGACCTCATGACTCAATAAATATACCACATCGGTCGCATTGTCAACAGGGCGATTGACAATGCTGCCGATGTGGTATATTTATTTGCCGTGACGGCGCAAGGGGTGCCGGAGGAGGAGACGATGAGCCGGAGGAGGAGACGATGAGCCGAAGGCCGACAGCCCGCCGAGAGATTGCGGCGATCATCCGGGACTCGTGGGCGACCCGATGGAGGGCGCCGACGCGGCAGGAGATCGTCGAGGCGCGCGACGGGTCACCCGTCGCGCAGCGGACCCGCAAGGCCGTGGCGCGCCTGATCGCGGAGGGGGTCTTGCGCGAGGACGGTGGACGGATCTATCTGGTTGAGCGGCGGCCGCAGAGCCGACCCATGGAGGACACCCGTGACCCCTGACCCCGCACACCACTCCACCCCCTGCCCGCCCTGCGCCTGTGGTGCGCCGTCTGTGGCGTCGTCCGTCTTCGGGCGGGTCTGCACCCGGTCGCTGTGGCCGGTGGACCTGTGCCTGCTTCAGCGGCCGAGGGCGAGCGGGGCGCTGGGGCTGTTGCGGGCAATGGCGGCGGAAGTGCGGCGGAAACTTTCGAGGTGCGGCGGAAACTCGCCCTGACCCCAGGGCAAAAACAAGACCCCGCCGGGGGCCACCGAGGGGAATCGGTGGGGCGGGGTCTTTTGGGACGAGGAGATGCGGAGAGTATGAGTCAGGGCGACGACAAAATCAACATCGAGCAGCTCGTCGATCGGGCGCTGCGGGTGCGCGAGCTGCGCGAGCTGCTTGTCGAGGCGCACGGGGAGGCCGTGGACTGCGGGCTGATGACCGGGCCGCTGGATCTGGCCCTCGGCGGCGCCCGCGACGAGCTGGTGATGCTGTACCGGAAGATCGGCCGGGCGACCGTGGACGCCGCCGAGGGCGACGACCGGGAGCCCGAGGCGCGGGGTGTTGCTCGCATGGAGGCTGGGGCCGGGGCGGTCGCTCACGACGACTGCCGCGTCCTGAGGGAGGACGCGGCCGAGAAGGTGCGCCGCATCCAGGGCCACATCGAGGCTGGCGGCGCCAACGAGGAGCTGACCGCAGCGACGGTGCTCTGCTCGGAGCTCCTGGCCGACATCGACGGCGGAAGCGGCGGGCCGGGGGCTGATGATGAGGTGGACCCGAGGCGGGACCGGATCGTCGAGCTGCTCGACCGTGCCGAGCGCCTTGATCGCCTCGCCGCTTCGCTCCTGGGACTCGGCTTACCGGTCAACATGGGGGCTGCCCACATCAGGATCGGGACATGGAGGTTGCGAAGGGACGACGAGCGGGGATGGGAGGTCATCGACCAGAGCGGAGCCTGGATCGCCCTGGGGGGTCAGGAGGTGGCCGACGCCCTGGTCAAGGCGTGGCCCGCCGTGGAGGTGTCGCGATGACCACCACCTCATTGACACGCACGACGGGGGCGGACCTCGACGCTCTGGCTCGACAGTCCAAGGTGCTCGCGAGCGCCGGCTGGTGGGGCAAGGATCCGATGGTCGTCGCCGCCCAGATCCTCGTCGGGCGCGACCTCGGCCTGTCGGACACGCGGGCGCTGACCGACATCCACGTCGTCAAGGGCAGGCCCGTGATCGGCTACGCGGCCCTCGGGGCGCTGGTCAAGAGGTCGGGGCGCTACACCTACCGCCTGGTCCACCTCGACGACGAGCGCTGCGAGATCGAGTGGTTCGAGCTCTTCGGCGCTGCGCGGGAGTCGATCGGGCGCTCGTCCTTCTCGGTCGAGGAGGCCAAGGTCGCGGGCTTGCTCAAGAATCCGACCTGGGCGGCCTATCGCCAGGACATGCTCTTTGCCCGCGCGATGAGCCGGGGTGTGCGGCGCTTCGCGCCCGACGTGGTCGGAGGGGCGGTCTACGTGCCGGGCGAGCTGGACGATGAGCCAGCTCGAGGCAGCGAGGTGATCGAGGCCTCGGTCGTCGATGAGGTCCGGGTCCACCGCTACGATCCGGACGTGGAGCGGCGGCGCGAGGCGGCGATCGTGGAGCTTGACCGGCTCGTCGAGGGCCGCGACGACAGGCAGGCGGCGGCGATCTGGGCGGCCGTTGAGCGCAGGGTGGGCGGCGAGGTCAACGACGCGGACCCTGATGCTGTGGCGGGCGCCGTGCAGGCGCTGGAGCGGTGGCTTGAGCGAGACACCGAGGATCGCCTCATCGCCCTGGTGGCCAAGGCCGATGAGGCGCGGCCATGACGGCGGGTCAGACGATCGATCCGGTCGCCCTGGCGCGCGAGCTGGGGCTGGAGCCGCATGGGTCAGGGCCGGAGGTGCGGATGAGGTGCCCCAACGGCTGCGACGAGTCGCACAAGAGGTCCGACTTCGGCGCCTCGATGGCGACGAGGGGCGACAAGGCAGGCGTCTGGTGCTGCTTCCGGTGCGAGGGCGCAGGCAACCTGGAGAGGGAGGCCGAGCGCGACGGCGCCGCGGCCCCTCGGATCGAGCGGCGCCCGGTCGAGCCGCCGGCTGACCCCATCGAGATGCCGGCGGCCTGGGATGCGCTGTCGGCGGCGGGCCGGGAGAGGATGCGCGGTCATCGGCGGCGCTGGGCGCTTGATCGCGGCTGGCCCGAGGAGGTGGCCGACGCGGTCGCCGAGCTGCCTGACGTCGCGGTGGCCATCGAGTCGACCGGACACCGGGGGGCAGACAGGCTCTCCCGGCACGCGCTGGACAAGGGGCGGCCGACCCTCTTCGCGCTGCGGGACTCGGCCGGGGTCGTGCGCTCGGTGATGAGGCGGGCCTCGGGTCAGGTCTCGGACGGCACCCCCAAGACGATGGCGGCCTGGTCGGGGCTCATCCCGTGGCCCGAGGGGGTGCCGAAGATCCTCGGGTCCCTGCCGGCCTGGGTGGAGGCGGCGCGCGAGGGGTCGGTCGTGATGCTCGTCGAGGGCGAGCCCGACTTCGCCGCGGCGGCGGCCTTGGCGGCTCTCGGCCACGTCGGGGCCGCCATCGGGGCCTTCTCGGCCCGGGGGCTCGTCGAGGTGGCCCGGGCAGCCAAGGCGGCGCTCGTGGCTGTGGGGTGCACCGGGGCGCGGGTGCTCATCGTGCCCCACCTGGGCGACACGGTCGTCGCGGGCCACCTCGTCGGGGCAGGGCAGCGGCAGTCCTCGATCGCAGCGGCGATCCTTGCGGCCAGGGGCTCGGAGGCCGAGCCGGGCGCTCGGTGCCTCGTGTCGCAGTTACACCTGCCGACCGACCGGCGGGGCAAGGTCGACCTGTCGGACTACCTGACCCGGGCGGGCCTCGACGAGCTGCGCCGCGAGGTCGCCGAGTGCTCCCCTTTCGAGGTGGGGTCAGGGCGGGCTTGCTACTCCTTCGGGGGGCGGCTGCGCCAGGTCCTTGACGATGGCGGGCTTGAGATCGGGGCCGAGTGCTGGCCGGTGGCGCTGACCGAGTCTGTCGAGGGCGACGGGCATGGGGTCAGGTACAGGTACAGGACCCCCTCGGGGGCGACCCGCTACGGGCTGCTGTCGTCGGGGGCGTGGGCGACGGGAGCCTCGGGGGGGCTGGCTGCCCAGGAGGCTCTCATTGCCGGCGTGCAGATCGCGCCTGGGCAGGGTGGGGCGTGGGTCGCGGCGCTCGGGACCTGGGCGCACGCCGCGGCGCGCTCTGAGGCCAGCCCGAGGGAGGCGTCGGTCACGAGGCCGGGCTGGCATGGAGGCGTGTACGTCAACGGGGAGCGGATCCACGGCGCCAACTGGCGATGGACGGGGTCGCCGAGGGCATGGTGGTCTGGATCGGCGGTCGGGTGGAGGGCTGGTGTCGAGCAGCTCGGCGCCCTGGCCCAGCCGGCGCTGGCGCTGGCGCTCGGGTGGTCGCTCTCGGGACCGCTGATCGAAGGCCTCGGCCGCCCGTCGACGATGCTGCACCTGTCCGGCGCAAGCTCCACCGGCAAGACGACCGCGACGCTGCTGGGCCTGTCCGTCTGGGCGCCCCCCGGTCAGATGCGCAAGTGGTCCAACACCGCCAACGCGGCCGAGAACGCCCTGATCGCGTTCAACAGCGCCTGCATCGTCATGGACGAGATCGGGCGCATGAGGCCCGAGGAAGCCGCCGACTTCATCCACCGCTTTGCCTCGGGGCAGGGCAAGGAGCGAAGCGAGCGAAGCGGCGAGCTCAACCGGAGCGTGCGGCACTGGCGGCTGGCCGCCCTGTCGTCCGGAGAGGTCTCGGCTGCGGCGCACCTCGGGTCGCTCTACCAGGGGGGGCACGCGGTCAGGTGTCTGGACGTCGTCATCCACCCCGGCGAGGGCACCCGCGACGCAGCGCACGCCGAGGCCATTGAGCGGCTCGTCGCTGCCGAGCACGGCGAGGCAGGGTCGGCCTGGGTCGACCACCTCGTCTCGCTCGACGATGCGGGGTGGGCAGCCCTTCGCAAGAGGGACGAGGCCCTGTGCGCCTGGTGCAGGGCCGAGGCCAAAGGGGGCGCCGAGGACGGCCGGATCGCCCGGGCGCTGGCCGTCGCCCTCGTCGCGCTCGAGGAGGCCGAGGCCGCCGGCATCATCCCGCACCTGCCCGGAGGCGTCGAGGCCGTCGGCAGGTGGGCGCTCGGCCGCCTCGTCGAGTCTCGCAGGGACGAGGGCCGCACGCCCGAGGAGAGAGCCTGGGAGGCGCTCCGAAGGGCCTACGAGGCCCAGCCGGGCAGGTTTCCGAGCGAGGACAAGTGGCGCCAGGAGGGCCGAGGGGGCGCCGGGGTGATCGGGGTCGCCGAGGTCAACCAGGCCGGCCACCTCACCGGGGCCGTCTTCACCACAAGCGGGATGCTTCGGGAGTGGAGGGATCTGGTGTCGCTGGCCGGCTCGCCGTCCAGGCTCCTGGACTGGGCCGTTGCTCATGGGCACACGGCGCGACCCGGCGCCGCATCCCGCGTCGGAGGCCACCCCGCCCGGTGGTGGAAGCTCGCCCTGCTGGGGTCCGAGAGGGTCGATGAGCCCGGAGTGTAACAGGTGTAACAAATGACCGAGCAAAATGTTACAGTTTTTGGCAAGCTAAGTGTGCGCCCTTATTCAGGTTGTAACATTTGTAACGTTTGTAACGCCTCCCCGGAGAAGGCTCATGTGCGTGCGCGCGCGTGTGCGCGAGGGGTGCGGTCCAATCAAGGTCTCTTTACCCAGGGGACGTTACAAATGTTACAAATGTTACAACATCAATCAAATCAACAACTTAGGCCCTCAAAACCTGTAACATTTGCTGTAACATTTTTCAACGGATGTTACAGCCCGGGCCGGAGGCCGACATGAAGCACCTCGCCGGGCAGGACTTGATGGAGGCCGTCAAGCGGGCGGCCTGCGAGGAGCTCAAGGCCACGGGCCTGCTTCTGTGGCCCGGGCTAGCGGCTCGCCTGGGTGTCGGCAGCGACGATCTGAGGTCGTCGTGCAAGAAGGAGGGCGTCGAGCTGTGGCAGTTGTCGGGCTGGGCAAGGGGCGCGGGGTGGGGGACGCTGACCCGAGGGCACGTCAGCTACGAGGGCGCGACGGGCGAGGCTATGTGCAGCCCGAGGCCTCTACCTCGGGCGAGGCTCCACCGGGTCGGCTCCAAGATCACCCCCATCCCCCTCCCCGAAGGAGACGCCATGACCACCCAGCTCGTCGCCCCCTTCCCCTACTTCGGTGGCAAGCGCCGCGTTGTCGATCTCGTCTGGGAGAGGTTCGGCCCCGTCGCCTCCTACGTCGAGCCCTTCTTCGGCTCGGGCGCCGTCCTCCTTGGCTCTCCCTTCGGCCTCGCCCGCGTCGAGACGGTCAACGACCTCGACGGGCTCCTGTGCAATGCCTGGAGGGCGATCAAGGCGGACCCCGCCGCCGTCGCCGCCGTCTGCGACTGGCCTGTGTCCGAGTGCGATCTGACAGCCCGACACCTCCGCCTCGTCGCCGCCCGAGAAGAGGTCACCGAGCGGCTCGTCGCGGACCCCGAATATTACGACGTGACGCTGGCGGGCTGGTGGATCTGGGGGGCGTGTTGCTGGATCGGCTCGGGCTGGTGCGACGGCGGGGGACCGTGGGTGGTGGAGGGGGGCTGCGTGGTCAAAGGCGACGGGGTGGGCGTCAACCGAAAACTGCCTCACCTCGGCGACCGGGGCCGGGGCGTCAACCGAAAACTGCCTCACCTCGGCGACCGGGGCCGGGGCGCTTGGCGCCCCGGCCCCGTCGACCGCTGGTTCGGCGCGCTCTCCGACAGACTGCGCGCCGTTCGGATCGCCTGTGGCGACTGGCTGCGCGTTCTCGGTCCAGCGGTGCTGCTGCCCAACGGCGTCGCGCCTGGGGCGATCTTCCTCGACCCGCCCTACAGCCGAGACCTCCACGCCGTCGACTACGCCGCGGGCGGCGACCCGTCCGGCGAGGTGCGCGCGTGGTGCGTTGAGCACGGCGACGACCCGTCGCTCAGGATCGCCCTGTGCGGTTACGGCGAGGAGCACGACGAGCTTGAGGGTCATGGGTGGACGGTCGAGGCCTGGAAGGCACATGGCGGCTACGGCTCACAAGGCCAGGGCCGAGGTCGCGACAACGCCGCCGCCGAGCGCATCTGGTTCTCGCCCCACTGCCTCCGCCCTCGACAAGGGAGCCTGCTGTGAAGTCCACCCCCGTCAAGGACCTCGTCGCGGGCCTCGCCCACAAAGCCCGAGGCCGCGCCAACCAGCGCCGGGGCGCCTCGCTGGAGTCGAGGATCGCCGCAGACCTCACCGCCGCCGGGGCCTGGGTCGTCGCCGTCCCCCCGCCCGTGCGCCTCCTCGGCCTGGCGCCCGCGCCGAAGACGGGCCGACACGACCCCCGCATCCACCTCGCCCGCCTGGAGTCCCCGACGGCGCCCGACTGGCTCGGCGTCACCCCACAGGGGCGCGCCCTGGCGCTGGAGGGCAAGACGGCGCTGGCCGAGGCCCACCCGGTCTCCTACCCGCTGGGCAAGCGCCTGCGGGGCCACCAGGGCGCGGCGCTGTCTGCGGTCGGCGAGCGGGGCGGGGTGGCGGCGGTGCTCCTGTGGAGGGACCTCGGTGCGATCGGGAGCCTCTACCTGCTGCCGTGGCCGGTGTGCGACCCTCGGCCTGAGCGGGTGAGCTGGGCCTGGGGCGAGATCGAGCCCTGGCGGGTGCCTCACCGGGTGGCGTGGACGGGGGCGCTGGCCGACTGGGAGGGGTACTGCCAGCGGGGGTGGGAGGTGGATCGATGAGCGACGAGTGGGCGCGTGTGACGGGCGATCTGGCGGCGCTGGTGAGGGCGGCCAAGGGCGATGAGCCGAGGTGGTTGGCGCTGATGGAGATGCTGGACCTGATCGTCTACCTGTCCAACTATGGGCGGTGGGAGTGCGGCGGCTGGCGACCCCCTGTCCTGATCGTCGAGGGCGAGGCCGTGCGGCTGGAGTCCCAGGGGCCGCCGCCATCGCGGTTGGTGGTCTCGGGCGGCGATGGCCCGGCGAAGGTGGAGGTCGGGTGATGATCAAGCGGATCTGGCGTGCGTGGTTGCGGTGGTGCGGGTTCCGGCGGGAACTTCGGCGTCTGGAGTCGCTGCACGGGTGGGCGGCGGTGGCGTGCTCCAAGGGCCTGCCGGGTGCGTGGGACCGGGCGTGGGCGATACAGGTGGAGATCGAGGCGCTCAAGCAGCGCAGGAGGGAGGGGCGATGAGCAACCAGAGCAACATCAACCGCGCGCTGGAGATGGCGCGCGAGATCTCGCAGATGGACACCGAGGCGCTGATGGAGGCGGTCAGGTATCTGGACGGGCACATCAAGGCGCGCAGTCCCGAAGCGTTCGAGGCCCTGGAAGAGCGGGTGTCGTCGCTTGAGGTCATGCTGGCGGCGCTGGAAGAGCGGGTGTCGTCGCCGGAGCCGTGGCGCCGGGGCTGATCGACCGGGCGAGGGGGGCAGGGCGATGATCAAGGCGAGCGAGAGCGCGGTGTGGGACGCGGACGACTGGAAGCCGAGGAAGGGGCCGAGGCGGCTCAAGGCGGTGAAGATAAGGAAAGCGGCGCGCCCCAGAAAGGTGCGGCATAACGTTGGTTTTCCCGGTGACTGGTGAGGATTGCGTGGTGCCGTCCGCCGTGGGACTGGCTCGCGTGGAAGAGGCCGACGGTAGACGGGGCCGACCATCGGCGTTAGATTCTTGACAGGAAGGTCGGCATGGAGGCAGGCAGTGGGACAGGACCCGACAGCGGCGTTGCCGAGGCTGACGAACAAGCAACGGGCGTGGCTCGCGGCGTATTTGGGCAACGGCGGCAACGCGACGAAGGCGGCTCAGGCGGCGGGCTACTCGGGAGACTCGGGCGGCTGGCGGTCCAGGGGTGCGGAGAACGTAGCGAACCGTAGCATTCGCGCCCACTTGGACGCCGAGATGGCCCAACACGCCATGGGCCGCCCCGAGGTGCTCTGGCGCAAGGCGCAGATCGCCCGGGCAGACATCGACGATTTCCTGGCCGAGGCCGACGCGACGACCCTGGATCTTGAGCAGGCCCGCCGTCTGGGGGTGATGCCGCTCGTGCGCGAGTTGACCCGGGAGGAGTGGTACGACAAGGACGGCACGCTGCATGTCGAGGTCAAGGTCAAGCTCTACGACAAGCAGGCGGCGCTGCGGGATCTGGCCAGAATCCACGGCCTGTTTACGGACAAGGTTGAGCTCAGCGGCGCGCTTGCACTGGAGGTCACGATCGGTGGGCGCAGCAACGACTAAGCTCAAGATCCGGCTGGTCGGCCACGCGGCCCAGGAGCGCTTCTGGCGCTCGACGGCCCGCTATGCGCTCTACGTCGGCGGGGTCGGCGCCGGCAAGACCTTCGCCGGCGCCGCCAAGATTTTGACGATGCCGCCCGGGCTCGGCCTGGTCGTCGCCCCGACCTACACGCTGGTGAAGGACGTCGCCTACCGGACGTTGCTGGAGATCGCCGAGCCGCACGGGCTGATCGCCTACCGCAACAGGAGCGACCTCCAGATCAAGCTCACCACGGGGCAGGAGATCCTCTTTCGCAGCGCCGACAGGCCCGAGCGGCTCGTGGGCGTCAACGCCGCCTGGGCATGGGGGGACGAGTGGGCCTACGTCGACGAAGAGGCCCACGACCGGCTGATCGCGCGCCTGCGGCTGGAGCCTGGGCAGTTCTGGGCGACGTCGACCCCCAACGGGCGCAACTGGCTCTACCGCCGCTTCGTTGAGGCGCCCGCGGCCAGCGTCGAGGTCTTTCGCGCCTCGTCCGCCGACAACCCCTATGTCCCCGGCGCCTACGTCGAGGCGCTCGCCGGGCAGTACGAGGGCGCCCACGCCCTCCAGGAGCTCGAAGGGCAGTTCGTCGATCTGTCGGGCAGCGCGCGCATCCCGGGCGAGTGGCTGGTCGAGGTGCGCGCCTTCGCCGAGCCCGTCGTCGCGCGGGGCCTGCCGGCGCTCCCGGGCCTGCGCGTGTTCGAGGCGCCCGCCCCAGGACGGCGCTACGTCCTGGGCGTGGACCCCTCCGAGGGGCTCTCGGGCGGCGACGCCTCGCCGGTCTGCGTGCTGGACGCTGTCTCGGGCGATCAGGTCGCGGTCCTTGAGGCCTGGCTTGAGCCCGGGGCCGAGATGCCCGACGCCCTCGCCCAGCTCGCCGCGGCCTACAACGGGGCCGCGGTCCTCATCGAGCGCAACAACCACGGACACGCCGTCATCGCGGGCTGTCTGCGCCTCGGCGTCCAGCTCCTCAATGGCCCCGATGGGCGCGAGGGCTACCTGACGACGACGACGAGCAAGGCGGGCCTGTGGAACCGGGCGGCTCAGGCCGTGCGGGAGGTCGACGGCCAGATCCGCGACGCGCGAACCTTCGAGCAGGTCGGCTCGATAGACCGTCAACTGCTCGCCCACCCGGGCAAGCGGCGCGGCCAGTCGGCCTGTGATGACCTCGCCTGCGCCTGGGCGCTGGCTCAAATGGCCCGGTTCATTGAACCGCTGGGCGACCTCTACATCGGAGTGATGTGACATGAGCATTTTCGACTTCTTCTGGCGCGGCAAGACCGTCCACATCGACAGCGACGACGACACCGAGGAGGTGCGCCGCGAGCCGCCGCCTGTTGCGCGCGTCGCCGGCCCACCCGCTGAGAGGGCTGCGTCGGCGGCCGCCGACATCTCGTCATACGAGCACGGGCGGGCGACGTGGCCGACGTTCACGGCCGGCAACGCCGTCGCCAACGGGATGCGCCTGAGCACCTACGCCTATCGCTGCATCCGCCTGATCGCCGAGAACGCCGGATCTGTGCCGCTCAACGTCGAGGTCCGCGGCCCCAAGGGCGAGTGGGTCGTCGCCCCGAACCACCCCCTCCACGTCCTCGTCAACAACCCCAACGAGCACTGGAGCAGGTCCGACCTCGTCGAGCTGGTGTCCATGCACCTGGACCTGACCGGCCGCGCGTACATCGCCAAGTGCCGCGTCCAGGGTGGCGGGCTGGACGGCCAGGTCGGCGAACTGTGGGTGTTGGATCCGGACAAGGTGTCTCCAATCAGGGACCGGGTCCACTATGTCAGCGGCTTCGAGCACCGCACCGGGGACAGCGCCGTCGAGATCTACCCGACCGACGACGTCTGCCACCTGCGCCTGATCGACCCCGCCGACCCCCACGCGGGTCTCGGACCCACCGAGGCCGCGGCCTTCGCCATCGACACCGAGGTGGAGGCCGCCAAGTGGCAGCGCTACCAGCTCAAGAACGACTGCCGGCCGGGCGGCATCCTGGCCTTCGACCGGTCGCTCAACGTCGCCCAGCGCGAGAGCGCCGAGGACAAGATCGAGGACCGCTTCAAGGGCGGCGCTGGCGCCGGCAAGATCCTCGTCGTCGGGTCTGACGCGAAGTACTACCGCGCGTCCAACACCCCCCAGGAGATGGACTTCGTCGACTCTCGCCGCATGTCGAGGGAGGAGACCTGCTCGGCCTACGGCGTGCCCCCTGTCCTCGTCGGCATCCTCGACCGCGCCACCTACAGCAACTTTGAAACCGCGCTGGAGGTCTTCTGGAGGCTGACGATGGTGCCTCGCCTGAACATGATCGCGGGCGGGCTCACGCGCTCCCTCGCTCCCGAGTTCGCGGGGTCCGTCCGCATCGTGCCCGACTACAGCGCGATCCCCCAGCTCAACGTGATCGACCGCTACACGATCCTGAGCGCCGGCACCCTCCACCGCATGGGCGTGCCCTTCGGCGCGATCAACGATCGGCTGGCGATGGGCTTCCCCGATCTGGGCGAGTTCTCGACGACCTCCATGCCGGCCGGCGCGGGGGGTGAGAGCGCCTCCGACGATGCTTAATGCAACTCAGTTGCAACTGTTGACAAGTTGCATTATCATCACGAACCTGTAGCTCAGAGGTGACCATGGACGACGAGCTCGACACCCTCAATCCCGAAGCCCCCCTGGACGTGAGGCAGCGCCTCAAGGCGTCGGTGGCGCAGTCCGTTCGTCTGGTCTCCTCCATTGGAGACCTGAACATTGGGTCGGACGGCTTGATCGAGGCGCACGCCGCCCAGTTCAAGAAGTTCAACAAGCACAACGACTTCAACATCCCCGGCTGCTTTCAGCGTGCCATCGACCAGCGCCACACGCCTTTCCACACGGGTGGACGGGCCAGCAGGCTCAAGGTCACCTGGAGGCACACCGACCCCTTCGCCCTCCCCATCGAGGTGAGGGAGGACCAGTTCGGCCTCTTTACGGTCTCCCAGATCGTGGACCCGAAGGGCGGGGGCGCCTACCGCTTTCAACTGATCAAGGATGGCGTTGTCGACGGCCTGTCCATCGAGTTCGACCCCTGGTCCACCGAAGAGCGCTGGATGCGCGCCGACGAGTACGATGTCGCCGAGTTGGGCACCCCCGACGACTTCTGGTTCCCTCCCCGCGAGATGAAGCACATCGCGCTTCGGGGCTGGGGCTTCGTCGAGCACCCGAGCGCCGACGACGCCCGCGTCGAGGTGGTCAGGCACGCCCAGCAGATCCGCCGCGACCTCGACCGCCTGCTTATCCCCGGATGGAGGCCTGAGCCCACGCCCCCCCCTGCACCCGAGCCCGAACAACCCCGGCCCGCCCTCGACACTGAGGCCAGCCGCAAGATCCTCGACGCGCTCGCTCGCGTCCGACCCTGAAGGAGCCCCACGATGGACCCGATCCAAGAGATTCTCGCCAAGATCGCCGAGCTGGCCGCCCAGGGCGAGGCCCGCGCCGCTGAGGTCGCCGCGCTTCGCCAGGAGCTGGCCCAGGTGCAGGCGCGCAACAGCCGGCCCAACGTCGGCGGCGGCGCCCCGGTCGACACCAGCGTCGGGCGCAAGTTCGTCGAGTCGCCGCAGTTCAAGCGGATGATCGAGGGCGGGGGTCGCAACTGCGACCCCGTCGAGATCGACGCCAAGGCGTTCCGCGCCGCGATGCGCGCGACCTCGCTGTCGTCGTCCAACGTCGGCGCGCTGGTGGACAACCCCCTGCTGCCGACCTTCTCGCCGATCGCCAAGCGGACGCCCATCCTCAAGGGTCTGATGCGGGTCAGCCCGGTCAGCACGGACACCGTCCGCTACACGAGGGAGTCGGGCTTCTACGACATCTACACCGAGGTGGCCCTGAGCGCCGCGTCGGGCCAGAAGGTCATCAAGGTCAAGTACGCCGGCGGCTTCAAGCCCGGCTCGACCATCGAGGTGGGATCGGGCGGGAGCGCCGAGTCTAAGGTCATCGACACGATCGACTACGACAAGAACGAGATCACCGTCACCGTCAACCTGACCGGCACGCACGCGGCGGGCGCGAAGGTGTCGAGCGACGACTTCATCTTCACCGAGGAGACCGAACTCGCCCCCCGCGCGAAGTGGGACATCGAGGAGGCGTCCACCTCGGTCAAGAACCTCCAGGTCGGCGTCGTGGTCTCCTCGCAGGTCACCGACGACGCGCCGCGGCTCGCCGCGCTCATCAACGACCGCCTGCCCGCCGCCATGGCCCGCAACGAGGAGAGCCAGATCCTCAACGGCGACGACAGCGCCAAGCAGCTCCCCGGCATCCTCAACAACGCCGACCTCCAGACCCTGACGTGGTCCAGCCAGAACGCGGGCACCACGAAGATCGACTGCGTGCGGCTCGCCAGCCACCTCGCCATCGCGGCGCACTACCCGCCCAACGCCGTCCTCCTCAACCCCCAGGAGTGCCGCGACATCGACCTGCTCAAGGACGACGAAGGCAGGTACATCCTCGCGGCCGGCCCGCTGTCCGAGGGCGTGCCCCGGCTGTGGAGGCTCAACGTCGTCGAGTCGCTGGCGATCGCGGCCGGCACCGCGCTGGTCGGCTCCTTCGACCAGGCGCTGACCCTCTACGAGAGGGAGGGCGTCAGCATCCGCATCTTCGAGCAGCACGAGGATCTCGCCGAGCGCGGCATGGTCTACGTCCGCGCCGAGATGCGCGAGGCCCTGGCTGTCGAGCGCGGCGAGAGCTTCGTCAAGATCGACTTCGACGCCGCCCCGTGATGACCCGCGAGGGGGCTTGATCGATCAAGCCCCCTCGACCTGAACGACGACACCACGACGGGGCCGCGCCCCAGGAGATAGATCATGGGCACCAACGCCAGAACCATCCTCACCCAGGCGATCGCCAACCAGGGCACGCCCGACTACCCGCCCCGCTTCGAGAACGTCCTGCACCAGGCGCACCTCGAGCCGCCCATCAAGGCCCTGCTCGAGAAGGCCTACGCCCGCCCCGCGCTGTCCAAGGCTGCTGAGGCTGCCGACGTCATCGCCGTCACCTGCCAGCTCAAGGACCTGGACGGCAACAACCTCTCGGAGGCCCGTGAGGTCGAGCTGTGCCTCATCGACAACAACGGCCTGGAGTCGCTGGTGGGGGCGTTCACGATCACCCCCACGACCGGCACAGCCAAGACCACGACCGCCAAGCCTCGCCTCGTCGTTGAGTCGAACGCGGCCGGCCTCGTCGTTGTCGACGTCACGGACATTGGCGGGGCCTCGGGTCTGACCATCCACATGCTCGCCCGTGTCATGTCCGACGCCAACCGCATCGGCGGCCAGGAGCGCCTGGCCATCACCTTCGACTGATGAGGTCTGACCGTGGGAGCGCCCACCTACAGCGACCTGCTTGAGCGCTACCCACGGCTGACCTCCCCCGTCGACGCCGACGAGGAAGCCCTGCTCGACACCATGCTGTCTGAAGCATGGGACGACCACGACGAGCAGACATGGGGCGACGCCCGCGGCAGGGGCACCCTGCTGGCCGCCGCCCACGAGTGGTATCTGCACAAGAAGCCAGCACCCCAAGCCGCCGCCGGCCCCCTCAAGTCCAAGTCAGCCGGCGGCTGGGCCAAGTCCTTCGGGGGGTCTGACGCGGCCACGGGCACTGACAAGTGGTGGTCGCTGAGCACCTACGGCCAGCAGCACCTCCAGCTCGAGAAGGCCCACCGCGGGTCGGCCTGGCTGGACGGCCCCGACTGGTGACGCCATGAGCACCCGCAACAGGGCAGACGCCGCGCTCCGACACATCCTCGATGCGATGGAGGCGGGGCTCGCGGCCAAGATCGCGACGGTCAACGCGGACCTCGCCGACGAGGGGGTGACGTGGGAACTTCCAGCGGTCACCGACATCACCCTCGTCGCCCAGGCCCTTCACCCGCCCGACACCACGCCGAGGGTGCGGATCGCCGCGGGGCTGTCGACGGGCTCCCCGATCACCGTAGGGTCTGCGGGCGAGCAGACCCTACCCGTCGAGGTCTTCGCCCTGTTGGGCAGCGGGGATCTCGACGTGTCCGACGAGGGGGATCTGGTGCAGGCCGCGCTCGCGCTCGGCGACGCCTGCTGGTGGGCCGTCAACGCGACCCTCAAGGAAGCCCCGGGCCACCTCAAGACCAGCGACTACAGGGCGCAGGCCGTCCTGATGGACCTCGACGACGCGGACGCGGGGATCGCGGTCGAGTGCAGGATCACGTTCAACATCACGCTTCGCAAGCCCTGGAGGCTGACATGAGCAGCGTCGAGGGCATCAAGGCGATCCAAGCGCGCGTCGCCCGCATCAGGAGGCGCG
>SXGR01250516.1_pt1 | contig 35165 bp, 29 predicted proteins | sample 3174711 | NCBI WGS metagenome assembly SXGR01 (sample SAMN11356860, study PRJNA531348) | freshwater metagenome | isolation source: freshwater sample F1-60 | place: China: Fuxian Lake, Yuxi | collected 2017-12-25 | reverse complement strand
TCTGCTTCATCCAAAATCAAAACTTCAACTTCTTTTAAGCTCACAGCATTTTGTTGTACGAGGTCGAGTAAACGGCCAGGCGTTGCAACCAGAATATCTACGCCGCCGCGCAGTTTCATCATTTGTGGATTAATACTTACGCCACCGAAAACAACGGTTGCGCGTAAAGGCAAATATTTACCGTAGGTGCGCACGCTTTCAAAGACTTGCGCAGCGAGTTCGCGGGTTGGGGTAAGAATAAGGGCACGCACTGGGCGGCGGCCTGCAACGACTTTAGTGCTGTCGGTGAGTTTTTGTAACAAGGGCAGAGTAAAGCCTGCGGTTTTGCCTGTACCCGTCTGGGCGCCTGCGAGTATATCGCCGCCTTTAAGTACTGCTGGAATAGCTTGGGCTTGAATTGGGGTTGGCGAGCTGTAGCCTTCTTCTGCAATAGCACGAAGAATGTCGGCGTTTAAGCCGAGAGAAGCAAATGACATAGTGTTTTCCTGTGGCTCAGCCTCCCGCAGCGGGGATAGGTCTGGCGAGCACGAGATGTCTAACCTTGGCAGAACCTGTGGTTAGAAAGAGAAAGGCGATGCTGACCTAGTAGCATCGGGACGCGCATAGTACAGAGAATGGTCGAGTATAGCTAGCGGCGATTATGCCCGGCCTAGCGCTTACTCCTCCTATCTCCAATCACATCAGCGGGATTTCCTGCAACGATTTTATAGGTTTCAATATTTCTAGTGACTTGACTGCCCATACCCACCACCGCATGGTCGCCAATACGAATGCCATCCACTACGCCGACATTTGCACCTAGCCAAACATCGCAACCTATTTGAATGCCGCGAGATTGTGTGGGTTGTTCGCACACCAATTTATCTGCCAGCATGCCGTGATTAAATGCGTACAATTGGCAGTGGGCGGCAATGCGTGAGTTATCACCTATTTGAATACCCTTGCTGCCGCCATCCATAGTGACATGGTGATTGATGGAGACATTTTTGCCGAGCGTAACAGGGCCGTGGATAACGCAATCGGCGGCTATATAGGAATTATCGCCAACAATGATCGGGCGACCCGGTTCAGCAAAGAGTTTTGCCTCAGGAGCGATAAAGCAATTCTTACCGATTTGAAGTGTTTCAACAGCTTGAAGATATGCCTGTATTTCTTTTTGCCATGCACCTGCCCATTCTCTATGGGATGCTTTTAAGTCTGCATACAGCCAAGGCATATAACTCAAGCGTAATTTATGCTGGGTGCGATAAAATTCAACGGGTTGCTTGAGTAAATCGGCTGGGTTGTTAGATGCGTCAGTCATTGTTTTTTGTGATATAAAAAGTGAAGCTGGATTATAAATTCATAATCCAGAAATATGCAGATTTTTTACGGAAAAACGCTTTAGGAATAGGGTATCCGCAGGTTGCAGTGGTTAGGTAAATCCTTGAACTTCACAGTCAGGATTTAAGGAGCGCTTAGATAGGCGCTCTTGGGCATTACCCGTTACTGTGCAACACTGCGGATACTTGTCTTCATTATAGTGAGCTAAGATTTATTTGCGAGGTTTTACTTAGTTTTTTACGTCGCAATAACCCGTTTTAATAGATGAATTGTTGTTAGATGAATTTTATATGCATGATATTTATGAGCTGATTGAAAATAACGAACACTTTTTAGTGATCTATAAAAAACCTAATACCAGCTTTCACAGTGAAGGTGGCGAGCGTGGATTATTTGAAACGGTAAAGCAAACCCAAGGTTTGGCTGAGCTTTACCCTGTTCATCGTTTAGATAAAGTCACCTCTGGTTTACTCGTAATGGCAAAAACTGCTACAGCTAATCAAGAACTTGTTAATCAATTTAAAAACCGCGAGATTCAAAAATTTTATCTGGCGATAAGTGCTAAAAAACCCAAAAAGAAACAGGGGTTAATTAAAGGCGACATGGAATCGGCGCGGCGCGGCGCGTGGAAATTATTAACAACACACATTAATCCTGCGATAACTCAGTTTTTTAGTGCGTCTGTAGGTGAGGGTAAAAGGTTATTTATTGTTAAACCGCATACGGGTAAAACCCATCAAATTCGGGTTGCTCTTAAAAGTATAGGTGCGCCTATTGTCGGTGATGCGCTTTACGCAGATGCTGCTAGCTGCATTAATCGCGATAGGGTGTATCTCCATGCCTTTAGTTTGGCATTTAAGCTTAATGGACAAGATTACCGCTTTACAGAATTGCCCAGAGAAGGCGATTTATTTTCAACTGTTGAATTTAATACTGCAATACAAGAGTTTCTCTCTCCTTGGCAATTAGCGTGGCCCAAATACTAGCAAGCATAAACCGCTAAAAAAGCAAAAAAGTAGCAAAATTTTAAATACATGATTTCTCGTTCAATGGCATGAATGTTGAAACACTTACCTGCGTATTAAGTTAAGGCTGCTCAAAAGGAAGTCGTGCACCAGAAAGTTGCCATGTAATTTTCGGTGTGAGCCAAAAGTGTGCTTGCTACCATTTTTAAGCGCTTAATTAATTTAACTGTTTTTAATTTTAGATGCAGTGGTGCACCGATGGAGAGGCGTGTATGTGGGTCGGCATTAAGCAGGCGTTACTCATTTTTGGCTTAGGGCGAATTTTATTGTTACTTGTGCTCTTGAGTATTATCGCGATTATTTTTGAATTGCTTAATGTATCAAGCCTTTTGATTGAAATTAATTATGCATTAATAGCTCTAGTTGGCGGGTTAACTCTATTGTCGTTGTTTAATGATATACAGGGATTAAAACGTTACCTAGCGCACCTCAGCAATGAACAAAATTTAGAGTGGAAACTTCATGTTAATGGATTTCTGTTTCCGTTGCGTGAACCCTTGCATGAAATTTTAAAGCCCTACCGTAGAACATTAGATGCTAATTATGATGCACTCAAAGAAATGGCTTTTTCATCCGCCGAATTAGCAACCAATGCGCGCAGATACTCTCAAAGTGCAGCCGATCAATCAGCCGCAACCACATCTAGCGCTGCCGCCATTACCGAAATGAGCTACAGTTTGGAAGATATTTCTCAGCGGATAAAATCGACACGAAATAAAGCAACTGAAGCCTTACAGCTTACCGAAAAAGGCAGCGCAGCCTTAAAGCATGCTAATACTGAAGTGTCGCAGGTTGCAGAGCTTGCTAAGGATACCCAAGCGCGCATTACCACCTTGGATGAACTTATGCATTCAGTCACCAGTATGTCGCGCATTATCAGTGAAATTTCCGAGCAAACCAATTTGCTTGCCCTAAACGCTGCAATTGAAGCTGCAAGGGCAGGTGAGTACGGGCGAGGTTTTGCTGTGGTCGCAGATGAGGTTAGGGTGCTTGCTAATCGCAGCCAAGGTTCTGCAACAGAAATCTCAAGTAGTATTGCTAAAGTGCAAGCAAATATGCAGCAAGTGTTGTTGAGCATGAACTCAGTTCTAGATAAAACCGTGTATTGTCAGAGCAGTGTACAAAACGCAGATTCAGCGTTGAGAGATATATCCACAAGAACAAATGATGTTTTCTTATTGGTTGATGCAATTGCAGTTGCGACATCGCAGCAAAGTATGGCAGTCAGAGAAATATCGGGCCATGTAGAAACAGTGGCTAATCATGCGCACGACAATAGTAAACGTGCAGCGCAGGCGGCCGAGATAGCTGAGCATCTTCATCGTTTAACTCGTCGGGCGGAGTTATAAAATGGATATACCTTTTTCGTTTATATTTATTTTTGTAGTTGTTCCTGGTGTCGCTTTATTCACAGCTGTATTGGGGGTTATTAAGCGTAAAAAAACTGAAGAGAAATTATTTAGAACAGGCATCGCATATCTTAAAAGACTTCGTAGTTTACTTACCTATATTCAACAGCATCGTGGTCTAACGAATAGTTACCTTAGCGGCAATCTGGCGGTAAGTGCTGAAATAGCAAAAATTGAGGTGTTAATTAAAAAGGAAATCGCGGATTTACACTCAGTGGAAGGTTGGATTCTGGATAATAGTAAATGGGATAGTATTGTTGATCATTGGCTACGTATTGATGCGCGCTACAAGGATGTTGATGCGGAAGCCAATTTAAAGCAGCACAATAATTTGATTGCAAACTTACTGTACCTTATTGATGATTTGGCTTACGCGCATCATTTGGGAAAATTAGGTTTGATTGAGGCAACGGATGTCAATTGGCGTAATTTATTATTTATTGCAGAATATATCGGTCAGGCACGTGCTTTAGGTATGGGCGTTGTTAGTAAAGGTTTTTGCACGAGCGTGTTACGTATTCAGTTAAATCATTTGTTGGTGAAAATTGAATCTAATATCAGTCCCCTATGGTCTGAATCAACCCAACAGGATTTTCGCAGTTTCTTGAAAGTGATTGAAGAGCAGGTAATTACGGATACACCAAGTATCACACCGGCTGAATATTTTAAGCTGGCAACGGGATGCATCGAGCACGTATTATCAGAGTTTGATCGGCAGGTAGAAAAAATTCAGTTTCACCGCACCTAAGTATTCTATGAAAGCACTTAACTCTTGGGGCGGCTTTAGCTTTATCCGCTCCAGCAGTCAATTCTGTATTAAGCCCTTAAATAAAAACTAATTAATTACGTGAACCGCAGTGATTGCAAAAAACATATTCACGTTACGTGCAGAAGAAAATGCGCGATAACAACCCATAGCATCCAAATGTTTTACGGTCATGGCCGCTAACTCCCAGGCTAAATATTCATCTGCCTCAAAAGGTTCTTTTTCTCCGAAGACCACTAAATCAGTAATCTCTTCTAGTTCTCTAATTCGCAAAGAGTCCACTTTTAACAGTGGATGTATAGACTCATAAGCCCAAGCCCATTTCCATGTTTTTGCACTGGGTGAATAGCTGCCGATGTCGATAATGTCAGCTTCTAATACCAGCTTATCGTCGTGATTAAAAAACTGTAACTTGGCTTTATCGTTTTCAAACATCCAGCGCTTGTGGCTACCGAACCCGTAGGTATCCGTCAAATGTGCCTGCTTTTCTTTAAGCTCGGCATTGGCGCTGGTTAAAAAGAGTTCAAATTCATCATCGTTCATTAATTTATCCCCGAATACAGGTCAGAATAGGCGCGACTATATAGATTTAGTGCTTTATTTCCTACTAGAAATGCCAAAAACTGCCTATCTTGGGCTTATTAAATAAGGCAGACTTGGGGTGGGGTTTTATTGAGTAAACCAAGGTTTGCAAGCATTTTGAATTAATCAGCTGGAGAGTGTTCTTATGATCAAAAAAACATTAACAAGAATGATCGCTGTAAGTTTGAGCGCGGTAATGGTTTTACAGCTTACTGCGTGTGGCACCATCTTTTATCCTGAGCGTAAAGGTACTAAAAGTGGTGAGATAGATCCGATTGTTGCTGTTGCAGATGCTATAGGCCTGTTATTTTTCTTTATCCCTGGCGTTATCGCATTCGCAGTAGATTTTAACAATGGCACTATTTATAAATCTGGCAAGAGACACAGTAGCCTGACGCCGGCAGAGCTAAAGTCTGTTTCGCCGAATGGCAAACTGGATAAGGCAGCCTTGAGCGTTTTAATGAGCAAAAAATTAGGGCTGGCCGTTAATCTGGATGCGTCTAGCCTGCAAATGAAAAAGTTTACTAGCGAAGCAGAGTTGTTGGCTTATTTAAATGTGGCGGGTTTAACCTTGGCAAGTCGATAGTGATAGACGCTAAGTATTTCTGAAATGGCACCTCTTTTACTGGTGCCATTTTTTATAACCTAGATTAATTGTTGTATAGCGATTTTAATTTGACCGTTGTTCTCTTTATATTCCTTTCTTTACGACACTCATTCAATAGGTTCAGTATTTCTTGCGCGGCCCAGTTGTCGTCGGGATGATTGCTGTACAACAATGCATCTAATTTTTTCAGCGATTCCGTCAGCTCAAGTTTACCTGCGAGCTTGGCAACATCATCGAGTGAATGGATAGTTGCTTCTGGCCAATGAAACTTTGCCCAGCTTAATATGTGTTTGCGTAAGTCACTGGCGTTTCTGTTGGTTGCAGAATGTTTGAGTAAATCCCAAATATGTTTTTCTTTTTCTGATGTGATTGCATTCGCTTTTTCTTGCTCGGCTTGTAGCTGCTTTAAACAAGCTTTTAAGTGAAATACATAAACACTTAAGACAATAGAAATAAGTGCGAATAGCACAGTACTAGCCCACAACCAAGGGCTAACCTTGGTGACGACTTCTGCTTTTGCGTTTTGCTCTTCGCTTGCGTTACTGCTTGCACTGGCGCTTATTGTTTGTGTGGTATTAGCGGTTGGCGCGGCATCACCTAATACAGTGATTTTTTTCTCGGGCAAAGTAGCCGTTTTCATAGATTGCGAATTTACATCCCACCAGTCAATGCTGACTTCTGGTAGAGTAAATTCGCCCCCATGATTGGGAATAATGGCTATTGTTTCAACGCGTCTACCCTCAATACCTTTGGCGGTTTTGTTGTCGCTATTTTGTGGCTGGTCTGGGTAGAAAGTTAGGCCGTCCATAATATTCGTTGGTAAGGGGGTTATTTGTCCGCCAGTTAAACCTTCAGCGGTAATAGTAATAGTGCGCGTTACTGGCTCGCCCATTTTTAAATGATCTAGACTAGAGCTCCAAGTTTCATGGAGTGTGACATTGCTAGCGGGCAGCCAGGTTTTCCCTGCTGCTTCAGCGGGGACTGGTTTAACGTTTATACGTTGTTCCTCGGTGGGCAAACGCAAAATATTGGCGCGATTACGACCAAAAGGATCATTCCATAAATCGCGTTCTACATTGGGTACCACAGAATAAATAGTGCTTGGAATAATCAGCTCACCACTTTCCTGTGGGAAAAGGGCGTAGTTGCTTTCAAGTATTAAGTGTTGCTTACCATTGATATTACTGACGTACTGTTTGGGTTTTTCTGATAGAGGAATCAGTACCGCATTTTTAATTTCCAAGGGTTGCATTTCTGCTTGGCTTAAATTGACTTGTGAGATTAATTTAATGGTTACCAAGATTTGCTCTTGCACGTAGACGTCATTTTTACTGGCTTCAATATTGACTCTTACAGATTCGTCGCCATTAGCTTGCGTTTTACGTTGTTGGCTAACATTTATTTCAATCGCATCGCTAACCGAGTTGTCAATATTAAACGAAGGGATTAGTAGTTTGCCCACTCGTTTGGGGGCTAGGGTGAGCTGCCACACTTTTTTAAATTCAGTGCCGCTATTAGTAATAGAAGTGAACTGACTTTGGTTGCTAGATAGAATCTCAAAATCATTTTTGAGTGGGCTAAAATCCGGTGCGCTACTTGCTCGTGAATCAGCAGCAATCGTTAGTGTGAAGGTTTCTTGAATGCTAATTTCATTGCGGTCTACGCTTGCTGTAAGTTGGTCTGCATGTGCAAAGATACTGATAAAAAGTAACGCAACAGCCAGTAGGCTGCGGCCTAGAGCATGATAATTGAGTGTGTTCATAGTCTTGATTGCCATAGTCTTACTTGTCATTGTTTGGATGGTCATGGTCATTACAAACGTTGATCTGCATTGTTATCGGGTGATTTCAATTCGCCTTCGGCTTGCTTCTGGCGATTAAGATCGTATTGATATCTAAATTTGTTGCGCAATAAGCCTGCGGGGTCATCGGGTACGCGCCGCAGCCATTGTTCAAGCGCTTGCTTTTGTTCGGGCGTTAACTTGCTTTCATCAATTTGTGCGGCTTGCTGTGCTGTATTAGCAGCAGAACCCGCGGCAGAAGATGCTTGAGACTCTTGTTGTGCTTGACCAGCACTTGAAGACTGGCCTGACTGCGCTTTATTAGCCTCTTGAGAGCTTTGCTGTGCACTTTGCGAAGACTGCTGTGCAGATTCTTTCGTTTGGTCTTTAGCATTGTTACCGCTAGAACTTTGGCTGTTGCTTTGCTGTTGTTCTTTGTTTTCCTTTTCTTTTTGGTTCTCTTTATCATCTTGGTTTGTAGAGTCTTGGTTCTGTTGATCGCCATCCTTATTCTCAGAATTTTGTTTGTCAGAATCTTGCTTATCAGCTTTTTTTTGTTGATCTTTTTTGTTTTTATCGTCCTGATTTTTACCGTTGTCCTTTTGATTTTGTTGTTGATCTTTTTGCTGCTTCAACAGCTTTTCAGCAAGCGCGCGGTTTTTCTTGGCATCCTCCAAGTTGGCATCGCGCTTTAGGGCTTCATCATAAGCTTTGATAGCATCTTCTAACTTGCCAGATTTTGCCAAAGCATTGCCGCGATTATAGTGACCACTAGCTGTATCAATTTTGGCAAAGCTTTCTGCTGCACTAGCGTAATCACCTGCGCGATATTGCGCACTGGCTTTCCATTCTGGCGAGGTAAATTGTTCAGCGGCTTTTTTAGCATCGCCTTTATTCAATTCGCGTTGCGCTTGTTGGTCTTTAGTGAGCCAGACATCATCTAGCCCCAAGGCATAACTGGGTGACGGAGTAAAACCTAGTATGGGTATCAATAATAACGATAAAAGTAGGCCGCGCCTAAAGCAGAACAGTGCTATGGGTAAGAGTAAAAAAACAAGCCAATGGCCGTTGTCTACCCACTGATCAAAATCGCGCATTACGGTTTGTTTATCTGTGTCATCTTTGTGTGCACGAGGTTTTAGAAATTCAATATCGCTATTGTTGTTAGATATTTCATGGAAGCGGCCATTCAAGCGTGTAGCTAATTGCGTGAGCTCTGCGCTATTAAGCTGAGTTGTAATAATAGTGCCAGACTTGTCACGTAAAAATCCGCCATTGGGGCTGGGGATAGGTGCTGGCTGGGTAGTGCCTACGCCCAAAATATTTAACTGAATTTTTTTACCTGCGAGCAGGCTTTGAATTTTATCAAAGGCTTCGGGCACTACACCATCTGTCACTAATAAAATATCGCCTTGGGTTGCGCCTGCATCCTGAAATAATTGGATGCTGCGAGCAATAGCGTCTTCAGTGTTGCTGCCTTGCAAGGGCATAATGTTTGGATGCATAGATGATAAGAGGCTCAGAATTGTTGCGCTATCATCGCTAATAGGTGTCACTGTATGTGCTTCGCCTGCGTAAGCAATTAATGCGGTTTGGCCATCTTTTCGTTCGCGCAATATATCTGCAATTTTCAAGCGCGCCCGTGCTATGCGTGAAGGTTTTACATCTTCGCTAATCATTGAATAGGAAAGGTCGAGCAGAATCACCAGCGCGTTTTGATTTTTTTCGACTGGTGTTGGGCGCTTAACCCAAGATGGGCCTGCAACGGCAATGCAGCTAATCATCCACGCAAATAATAAAACCCAAATTAAGGATTTTTTAGTCTGCACGGTTTTACCATCCAGTAAAAATGGCAGTAGTTCTGGCGCAATAAGTTGTTGCCATTGGTAGGCTTTACGTTTTTGTCGCCATAAAAAAATACTCAACACTAGCGCAGGTATAAGCGCCAATAACCATAGCGGGCGTAGCCAGTGAAATTGCGTAGTTATTAATGCGTACTGCTCATATAAGAAGTTCAAGATGCAACTCCTTGTTTGTTGGCCAGTTGATTGGCGCTTTTGTTAATGTTGTGGCGTATTACAGACGTGAATGCCCAAAGGAGACTAAGCAATAGCGCGGCTGCTAAGGGATAATAAAATAAACTTTTTATGGGGCGGAATTTTTCTTCTTCAGATTCTATTGGCTCCAAACGATTTAAGGTTTGGTGAATTTCATGCAGCTCCTCTAAATTGCGTGCGCGAAAATATTGGCCGCCGGTTTTTTCGGCAATGGCACGCATAGTGGGTTCATCTAAATCTGCCGATGGGTTCACTCGGCGCGAGCCGAAGAAGCCGTTATCTACAACCATTTCATCTGCACCAAAACCTATGGTGTAAATTTTCACGTGTTCTTTTTCAGCTAGCTCTGCCGCTTTAATCGGCTCAAGTTCGCCGGCAGTATTAGCGCCATCGGTTAAGACAATTAATACACGCTGTGTATCGGGGCGAGCACGTAAACGTTTTATCGCAAGACCAATAGCATCGCCAATCGCAGTTTGCTCACCAGCAAAACCAAGTTGGGCTTCTTGCAATAAAGTATTTACGGTTTGGCGATCATAAGTTAGTGGCGCTTGTAGATAAGCTTGAGTACCAAATAGCACCAATCCCAAGCGGTCACTCTTGCGATTTTTTACAAAATCGCCAACCACCATTTTTACGGCATCCACGCGCTGGATGGATTCACCTTGGTATTTCATGTCGTTGATTTTCATACTGCCGGAAATATCTACTGCGACTAATAAATCTCGGCCACTGTTCGGCATACTAATCGGTTCGCCAATCCACTGTGGGTTGGCAGCGGCGAGCACTAAGCCAGCCCAAATTAACCAAAGTAAAAAAGCACTAGCCAATTTTTTGGAGCGCAGAGAATGGGTTTGCGTTTCCAAGGTTTTTACTTGCGCAAAAAAAGGTACACGCAAAGCGGCATCTTCTTTTTTTTGTGCCGGCAATAGCATAACCAATAAGGGTAAGGGTAAAAGCGCCAATAACCATGGCCATTGCAATTCAAACATGATGCTCGGCCTCGCTGTTCTTTTTAATTTCTTTAGATTTTTTGGTGCGCTGCCATTGATTACGATGTTCTTTAATCCATAAAAGACTCAGCTGGTGCAGCGCAATGCGATCAAACTCTGGATTCTTTTGATAAGGGCCAATCAATAGCGCTGTACCTACACCTTGGCTAAATTGCGAATGGGTTTTTGTACATTGCTCATCTAGCCATTGCAAAAAATCATGGCCTTTTAAGCTGGCATTAAATTGATTGCCAAATCCACTCAGCGCTGTACGCCTTAAAATAACGCTCAGGGCTTGCAAGTATTCTGAGTTTTGTTCGTCACTGTGTTGCTTAAAGCTTGTATTTAATTCGGCAATAGCGAGTGCACGATAGGCATTGCGCGATTTGTTACGCTTAATAAAAAATACTAACGATGCTACACAAACAATAACAACCAGTAGCAATAGCCACCAGCCCCAAGCGGGCGGCCACAGGCCAATTTCTGCGGGTAAATGAATATCCTGCAGTTCTGCCAAAGGATCTGGTGCGCTAGCGTTAGTTGGTTGCATAGAAGTTTGAGATGGATCTTGTGAATTCATAAGCGGTTATTTTCTCGCTGCAAATCGTTCGCGCAATAATTGCTGCAGGTTGTCGGTGGTTGCATAAGAAAGTAGGGGGATCGCCAAGCGTTTTGTGCTGCGTGTTAAAAACGCTAAGCGACTGCTGTATGCGGTTTGATAAGCCTGTTGAAAGCGCGTTTCATCCGTTGGTAATTGCAAGCGGGCAGTGCCATCGCTTACAGTTAAGCGTGCATTACTTTGCAGCTGCTTTTCTAAAGGATCAAACACATGAATGAGCGTAACATCCGTATGCCGCGCCAGCTCAAATAGTTGTTGCTCGCAGCTTTGATCGTAATCATGAAAGTCACTCACAATAAATAAAGCGCAACCGGGTTTGGCAATGCGGCGGGCATCGTTGAGTAATGCGCTTAAGCTTTTGCTATTGAGTGCGGCAATGGGCGATTGCAATTGCTGATTAAATTCTTGCAGTTGATGCAACAATTCCAAGACCGCATGTTTGCTGCGACGCGGGCGAATATCGCGGTGTGCAGCATCGCCAAAAATTAAGCCGCCAATACGATCGCTATTATTCAACGCAGCCCAGGCTAAGTTCGCGGCTATATGTGCAGCCAACACCGATTTAAAACAGCGCTGACTGCCAAAGAACATAGGCGCACGTTGATCCACCAATACAAACACCGGGCGCTCGCGTTCTTCGCGATACAATTTGGTATGAGGTACTTGTGTGCGTGCGGTTACTCGCCAATCAATGCTGCGTACATCGTCACCAGCTTGGTACAAACGCACTTCTTCAAAATCCATTCCGCGCCCGCGAAAACGCGTGCGTTCTGCGCCGTTGAGTTGGCTCTTTACGGCGCGTTTTACAAACAAACGTAAATCCTGTGCGGCGAAACGCACACGCAAAAGACTGCTTAAATCTACATAAGCGCCTTTGGGATTTAGCTGCGCTAACTGCTCGCTTATTTTTAAACCGGATTGCTGCATAGTTATTTAGGTCTTACATTCAATATGCTTAAAAAAACGTTCACGCGCGACAATGTTTCAGAGCGAGCACCGATTTATGATCCGAAACCCTAAAGGCATGGATGCCGACAGGGAGCTACATGGACGTATTTATGCGTTTTCGGATCATAAAGCGGTGCTTGCGATACACAAGGTTGTGCGAGTTCATTCTTGTTTGATGATAACTCTTTACGATAAAGGCACAGCACTTAAGAGCTGGTCGATAACTTTATCGCTATTGATACCACTTGCTTCGGCTTCAAAACTCAAAATCAAACGGTGGCGCAAGCAATCGTGAATCACCGCCTGCACATCATCGGGGCTGACAAAATCTTTACCTTGTAACCATGCATAAGCACGTGCGCAGCGGTCGAGCGCAATAGTGCCGCGCGGGCTTGCGCCGTATTCCAACATCTCGCCCAAGTCTGCGCTGTAATGTGCTGGTCGGCGGGTAGCGTTAATTAATTGAACGATATATTCCTCAACGCTTTCTGCCATGTGCAACTCAAGAATTTCTTTGCGCGCGGCCATCAGTGTGGTTTGGGTAATGGTGGCTGGGGTTGCGCTTGGCACAGCAGCAGCTTCATTGCGCACCAGTTGCAAAATTCGGCGCTCAGCGGCGACATCGGGATAATCCACATTCACATGCAGCAAGAAACGGTCGAGCTGAGCTTCTGGCAGCGGGTAAGTACCTTCCTGTTCGATGGGGTTCTGGGTTGCCATCACCATAAATAAAGCAGGAAGAGGGTAGGTTTTACTGCCCACGCTCACTTGGCGCTCGGCCATAGCTTCTAACAAGGCCGACTGAACTTTGGCGGGCGCGCGGTTAATTTCGTCTGCGAGTACCAAGTTATGAAAAATCGGCCCTGGTTGGAATTCGAAGGTACCTTGCTGAGGGCGGTAGATGTCTGTACCCGTGACATCTGAGGGTAATAAGTCGGGGGTAAATTGAATGCGGTGAAAATCCCCTTCAATAGCCTGCGCCAAGGTTTTAATGGCTTTGGTTTTGGCCAAACCGGGCGCGCCTTCGACCAATAAGTGACCATCCGCCAAAAGAGCGATCAATAAACGCTCAACCAAGTGTTCTTGGCCAATGATTTGATCATTCATCCAGAGCTTTAGGGTTTGGATTTGCTGGAAATTACTCATACACAACATTGCCTTCAGGTTGAATCAAATAATAAAAAATTGAGAACTAAGGGCACTAGATTAATGCGTCATTTAAATCTAGTTGCGGCGCATAGACTGCCACATTTGGTGGCAGTTCCTTTTTTTTCAAGAGCCAGTTTGTTTTTCAAGAGCCGGTTTGTTTTTCAAGAGTCCATTTGTTTTATCAAGAACGAATGCGCACTGAATTTCACATTTATAGCCTGCGCGGGGCAGTGAATCGGCTGAATGCCTATTTATGGGCTAGTCTTAAAGCAATTGCGTGAATAATACGCTGTTTTAATCCATTAGGTTTGCAAGGAGTTTACGTGTGAATAGTCAATTAGTTGCCTCACAAGACATAGCCGCGTTTGTGCAAGATTTACGGCTGTTTGCAAGCGAAAAAATCCCAGCGAGTGAACTACAGGGATTCATTAAATTCACGGAATACTATTTTTCGCGCTTTCCGCTAGATGAGCTGGCTGGTCGTTATTTAGGCGATGTGTTTGGCAGTGTCTATCAGTGGTGGCGATACATTCAGCATTTTGACGGCGCACAGCCCAAGGTCAGTTTAATTAACCCCAAACTAGATGTAGAAGGCTGGGTTTGCCCGCATACGGTATTGGTGGTGCAACAACAGGATATGCCATTTCTGGTAGATTCTATTCGTATTGAGCTCAACCGCCGCAATATTGCGATTCATGCGATAAAAAGTACGGTATTCAGTGTTACTCGCGATGCCAAGCATCAATTAATGGATATTTTAGACGCTCCTAACCTTGAGCAAGCCTCTAGAAGAGAAGCCTTCGTCTATTTGGAAATCAATTTACTAACGCTTAAAGATGAGCTTGACGATATTGCTCAAACTGTGTGCTCGGTGTTAACAGAGTTGAGTGTGGTGGTGCGCGATTTTGAACCCATGTTGCAAGCGGTAGCCGCAGCAGAAGAAAACTTAAATCATGCGAGTAAATCGGTTACTGTGTCCAATGTCAATGAGAGTCAAGCCTTATTGGCGTGGCTACGCGATAGCAACTTTACGTTTTTAGGTTACAGCGAATACGAATTTGGTGAGCGCGAAGGTAAGAAATTTTTACGCGAGAAAGTGGATAGGCGGTTAGGGGTATTTGCCTACAAAGGTGGCGAGGCAAATTATGCTGAAGCAAATGATTTAAATGCTGGCATGGCGCGCTTCCATCTTGCGCCACAAGTGCTAACGTTTTCTAAATCATCGGTGCGTTCGCGCATTCATCGTTTGGCTTATTCAGATTATATTATTGTTAAGCAATTTAATGATCAGGGCGATGTAATCGGTGAAAAGCGTTTCCTCGGTTTATACACCTCCAGTGTGTACACTATGATGCCGAGTAAAATTCCATTAGTCCGAAATAAAGTCAGCAAAGTATTTGAGCGCACGGGTTTGAGTGCTCACAGTCATGACGGCAAAGCGCTGCAGCAAATTTTAGATACTTTCCCTCGCGATGAATTATTCTTAAGTAATAGCTCAGAGCTCTTCGATACAGTCACAGCTATAGCACGCATTAACGAACGCTATATGGTACGTCTATTTATGCGGCGCGATCCCTTTGGGAAATTTGTCAGTTGTTTGGTGTATATCCCAAGAGATGTGTTTACTACGCAAATGCGTTTAAGAATTCAAACGGTGATAGGGCAGGCGATTAACTCAACGGAATGCGATTTTAATACACATTTTTCCGAATCCATTTTGGCGCGGGTTCATCTGGTTTTTAAACTTGATACGCGCTTACCTCTCGACTACAGCCAAGAAAAGCTTGAACGGCAAATTCGTGAAATTTCCCGTTCTTGGGAAGATCATTTACAAGGTTCGCTGATTGAATCTTATGGTGAAGAAAAAGCCATGACTTTGCTGCATGAATTCCGCGATGCGTTTTCGTCATCCTATAAAGAGCATTTTGAATCGCGTACGGCCGTGCATGATATTGCTTCCATTGCCGAATTGGCGACCAGCGATGATATTGCCATGAGTTTTTATCAGCCGGTAGGTGCGGAGGCGAATATTGTTCGCTTTAAAGTATTTCGCAAAACTAAAACCATAGAGCTGTCAGATATTATTCCGCTTTTAGAAAATTTAGGTTTGCGCGTGCTATCAGAAAACCCTTATGCCATTCACAAAAAAAGCGATGAAGTAATCTGGCTGCATGATTTTAAATTGAGTTATAGTCTTCCCGGCATCATTGACGTACTCAGGGTTAAGGATATTTTCCAGCAAGCCTTTTCTGCGATTTGGCATAAGCGAACCGTAAACGATGCTTTTAATAAATTAGTGCTGAGCGCAGAGTTAAATTGGCGAGAAGTGTTTGTGTTGCGTGCTTACGCAAGTTATATGCACCAAACCTTGTTTACGTTTACCGAGCATTATATCGCCAATGCTTTAGTGAGCCAGCGCGATATTGCGCGCTTATTAACTAAGCTGTTTGTTACAAAGTTTGATCCTGCTTTTAATAACTCAGAAGAACAGCGTATCGAGAATATAAATCAATATCGCGATCATATTCTTACGAGTCTGAATGGCGTTAGCAATCTCAATGAAGATCGCATACTACGCCGTTTCTTGGCCTTAATGGATGGCAGCTTGCGCACCAATTATTTCCAATTGCAGGCTGACGGTAATCCGAAAGATTATTTGTCCATTAAATTAAGCCCTCGCTCCATTGCAGATATTCCTGAGCCCCGCCCACTCTATGAAATTTATGTGTATTCGCTGCGCGTGGAAGGTGTGCATTTGCGCGGCGGAAAAGTGGCGCGTGGTGGATTGCGCTGGTCAGATCGCTTGCAAGACTATCGCACTGAAGTTTTAGGTTTAGTTAAGGCGCAGCAAGTTAAAAATGCGGTTATTGTTCCTAATGGCGCGAAAGGCGGTTTTGTATGCAAACAGCCACCTCAAACCGGTGGGCGAGACGCTGTTCAGCAAGAAGGCATTGCCTGTTACAAAATTTTTGTGCGCGGCTTATTGGATTTAACGGACAACCTTGTTGAAGGTCAATTGGTGCCGCCAAAAAGTGTTGTACGCTACGATGAAGATGATCCATATTTAGTGGTGGCAGCAGACAAAGGCACGGCAACTTTCTCTGATATAGCTAACAGTATTTCAGCAGAATATAACCATTGGTTAGGCGATGCTTTTGCTTCTGGCGGCAGCCAAGGTTATGACCATAAAGGCATGGGAATTACGGCGCGCGGTGCGTGGATTTCAGTGATGCGCCATTTCCGCGAAAAAAATATCAATATTCAGCAAGAAGATTTTACGGTTGTTGGGATTGGCGATATGGCGGGCGATGTATTCGGCAACGGGATGTTGTTGTCGGAACATATTTGTTTGGTCGCAGCGTTTAACCACTTGCATATTTTTATTGACCCAGCGCCAGATGCTGCAAAAAGTTTTGTAGAGCGCCAACGCTTATTCACTACACCAAAAACAACGTGGGCCGATTACGATAAGGCGCTCATCAGTAAGGGCGGTGGTATTTTTAACCGCGATGCAAAAACTATTGTGATTACGCCGGAGATGAAACAAGTATTTGGTATCTATGAAGATCACCTTACGCCCAATGAATTAATGACCAGCTTATTAAAAGCGCCGGTCGATTTGATTTGGAATGGCGGAATTGGTACCTATGTTAAATCATCCCATGAAACTCACGCGGAGGTGGGCGATAAGGCTAACGATAGTTTGCGCGTAAATGGCGTCGAGTTGCGCGCTAAAGTGTTTGGAGAAGGCGGCAACTTGGGGATGACTCAGCGAGGCCGTATTGAATACGCGCTAAATGGCGGTGCTTGTAATACAGACTTTATTGATAATGCTGGTGGCGTTGATTGCAGTGACCATGAAGTCAATGTAAAAATTCTGTTAAACGATGTGGTCAGTAGCGGTGATTTAACATCCAAACAACGCAATCAATTGTTGGCGAGCATGACCGATAATATTGCGGACTTGGTATTAAAAAATAATTATCGCCAAACTCAAGCGATTAGTATTGCTGAGGTGGAATCTCTAGCGCGCGGTGCAGAATATAGACGCTTTATGTCGAATTTAGAAAATCAAAAAAGGCTGAATCGAAAATTAGAGTTTTTACCCGCAGATGATATTTTGCTGGAACGTCAATCGCATAGTTTGGGGCTGACTCGTCCGGAATTGTCCATTTTAATTTCTTATGCCAAGGCTGTGTTAAAAGAAGATTTGGCGGCAGATAATATTGCCGACAATGCCTATGTTGCCAAAGCGGTGGAGGGTGCATTCCCTGAAAGAATTGCTGCAGAATTTTCAGGGCAGCTCTATAACCATCGGTTAAAACGTGAAATTGTTGCAACCCAAATTGCCAATGACATGGTCAATAACATGGGAATTAGTTTTGCACAGCGCTTAATTGAATCAACGGGTGCAAGCGTGGGTGATGTGGCTAAGGCTTATATTGCTGCGCGTGATGTGTACAAAATGGAACAATTTATTTTGGAATTGCAGGCGCTGGATTATCAACTGCCTGCAAGAATTCAAAATGAACTAATGATTAATATGATGCGCCGAGTGCGTCGTGCGACGCGTTGGTTTTTGCGCAACCGCCGCAGCAATATAGATCCTGCAGTAGAAGTTGAATTCTTTGGCTCAGCTGTCGCTAGTATTTCAGCTCAATTGCCTGTCCTCTTATTGGGTGGGCAGCTGGAAGAGTTGCAAGGGCAATATCAACGCCTGCGAGAGAGTGGGGTGCCGCAAGATTTAATTGTGCGTGCGTCTTCAGCATCCTATTTGTTTTCTGGGTTTAGTGTTGCAGAAGCGGCAAGACGTAGTGGTCGTGATATTGCTGCTGTGACTCAGTTGTATTTTTTACTGAGCGATACCTTGAGTTTACCTTGGTTTGCCTATCAAATTGCGAATTTGAAGGTGGAGACTTTTTGGCAAGCTATGGCGCGTGAAAGCTATATGGATGATCTTGAATCGCAATTGCGTTCGCTTACCATTTCGCTGATTGAATGTACTAATGACTCAACCAATATTTCTGACTTACTTGATTCATGGAGCAGCCAACAATCTACCTTAATTAATCGTTGGAAAATGATGGTTAATGAATTGCAAGCTGCAAGCGGAACTGATTTTGCTGTTTTTTCAGTTGCTTTGCGTGAGTTGTTAGATTTGGCGCAAGCTACTCAGCATTGTGAGATTATTCTATAAATGCTACGCCTAAGTTGCGTATTTGATGAGGTTTTTTAAATGGATAGTTTATTGCATCCTGCTGTTGTACTTGCCAATAAAATGTCGTTTACCGCTAAGCTTTTTATCGCAGTTTTGATATTTCTTGTGCCTTTTATCGTTTTATTATATGTCACTCTGATGGATTCATGGACAGATATTAAGAAAATTGAACGGCAGCAGAATGGCTTGGAGATTATTGTTCAGCTCAAACCTATGGCTTTAGATGTAGCAAAACATCGCGGCAATATGGCGCAATATTTGTCGGGTGCTGCCGATAAGGAAAACACAATAGTGGCACTTGAAAAATCTTTTGATGAAAATCTTGATGCTTTAAAAAAAATAGCGACATTATATGATTATGACCTGGCAAACCTTAATGAGATGATTGCGCAATGGCAAGAGCTAAGGTTGGTTAAGAATAAATCTGCTTTAGGGGCTAAAAACTTCCAGGCTCATTCAGAGCTTGTGGAAAGCCTTCATCATATGATGGCGTTAGTAACTACTGATTTTGAGTTAATTATGCAAGATTCAACAACGGATCATTATTTGCAAAATATTATGGCCTTCAGTATTCCGGAGCTGCAGGAAGAGCTTGGGAAGTTGCGTGGTAAAGGAGCTGGCTCTCTATCTGATAAGACGCTTACCGCCAATGAAAAAGTTGTTGTTGGAGGTTTATTATCCACTGTTCAACGACTGAATAACTCTATCAATGAGGATATAAGCCTCTTATTTAAAGACACCAACGAGCAAGATAAATTAAGTAACGATCTGACCACTTATCGCAATCTTATTCAACAGTTCATTGCTGTCACCGACAAGCAAATAGTCGCTGCCGATGAAGTGACATTATCAGGTACCGCCTATTTTGAATTTGGCACCAAAGCCATTGAGGCATTAGGTGCGTTTGATAAGCAAGTTGCTGATGAATTTAATCAGCGCATACAGGCAAGGCATGATGAAAAATATTTCAATAATCTATTGCTTATGACGTTAGCGATCAGTATTACTGGCTTAGGTATTTATTTTTCATTGGGTATTCTTACATCGTTAAATACGAATGCGCAGCAGTTAAATCAGGCTTCACAAAAATTGAAAGAGGGAGATTTTTCAACAAAGATTATTATTGATTCCGAAGATACCATGGGTGATGCGGCTGATAAGCTTACAGATATGGTTGCCAGTGTGGCATTACTGCTAAATAACATTCAAAAATCGGCGCATGATGTGAATGAATTGTCGGTAAAAATTCAATCTGTGTCTGACAATAGTAAACACGAATTAGATCAACAAAATCTTCAAACCCAACAAGCCGCATCTGCCGCGACAGAAATGGCGGCTACCGTGCGCGAAGTTGCCAGAAGCTGTGCTGAGGTAACAAATGCAACGGATATTGCCCATGAGTCTGCTTTAGAAGGGCAAGCAAAAGTTAAGGCTGCCATTACAAAAATAAATATGCTGGGGGTTGATGTTGAAAAGGCAAAAACTATTATTAGCCAAGTGCAAAGCGACGTAACAGATATTAGTGCCGTCTTGGAGGTTATTCGTAGCATTGCCGAGCAAACCAATTTACTCGCATTAAATGCTGCCATTGAAGCCGCACGGGCTGGTGAACAGGGGCGTGGTTTTGCAGTGGTTGCCGATGAAGTGCGTTCGCTGGCAAAACGTACACAAGACTCAACTGCAGAAATTCGTGCGGTAATTGAGAAGCTACAAGTAGGTGCAATAAATGCGGTAAATATTATTCACCAGAGTTTTGTTGGCGCGCATGATTCGGTTAATAGCGCAATGAGTGCTGGGCAATCTCTTGACAAGATAGTGATGGGTGTAGATTTTCTGCGTGATTTAAACACGCAAATTGCCACAGCTGCAGAACAACAGGCGGCAGTGGCTGAGCAGATGTCACTCAACACTCAACATCTCAGCGACTCCTCTGAGAATATTTTAGGGCAAGTGGAGAAAACGGTAAGCTATAGCGCAAGCCTGCGTAAGAGTGCAATGAACTTACTTGAAAACACAATGAAATTCAAAACCTAAAATAAATTAGAATCTATGGAGGAAATGCGTTTTGCGTTCAATTATTGTTCCCTTAAAAATTCAGCCAGACGAGTTTCAGCGGCTTTATGAGGGTAACGTTAAAGATGTAAGTGCGCGCAGCATTGATGGGCTGCGCGTACTTTTCCCCGCCAATATCCTGCGGCCGTTTGTGACTCACTCAGGAATATCAGGTGTTTTTGCTATACATTTCTCGGACGATAACCGTTTTCATAGCATTGAAAAAATCGACTAGCTACACGGATTCCAGTATCCTGCGCGCCTTATTTAAAGCCATTTTGCTCGGGCGTTGGAGCCACCTCTATGTATTCACACATTCGCGATTTATTGTTCAAGCTGGATGCTGAAACCTCCCATGAATTCAGTTTGGATTTGATAGGTGCCGCTGAAAGGTTGCAGCTTATCAGCTTATGCTTACCCACCATTTCCGCCAACCCCGTAGAGGTTATGGGCATAACCTTCCCCAACCCTGTAGGCCTAGCCGCCGGTTTAGATAAAAATGGTGATTACTTCAATGCCTTGGGCGCAATGGGTTTTGGCTTTGTCGAAATCGGTACTATTACACCCAAGCCCCAAGCCGGTAATCCAAAACCGCGTCTATTCCGAATTCCTGAAGCTCAGGCCATCATCAACCGTATGGGTTTTAACAATAAGGGCGTCGATCACCTTGTTGAGCAAGTAAAGCGTCGCCGCTACAAAGGTGTATTAGGAATAAATATCGGAAAAAATGCTACAACTCCGGTTGAAAATGCAGCCGATGACTACGTGATTTGTATGCAAAAAGTTTATGAGCATGCTGATTACATTACGGTAAATGTGTCATCGCCCAACACTCACGGTTTACGCGATTTACAATTTGGTGATTCGTTGAATCGTTTGCTGGAAACCATCAAAAAAGAGCAGGGCAAATTGCAAGCGGAACATGGCCGTTATGTTCCCGTTGCAGTAAAAATTGCGCCGGATATGGATGGAGATGCCGTAGCGCAAGTTGCACACAGTTTATTGGCGCAGGGTATTGATGGTGTAATAGCCACCAATACAACCATTGGCCGTGAAGGCGTAGAAGACTACAAAACCAGCGCGGAAACGGGTGGTCTCAGTGGTTTGCCCGTGCGTGATAAGAGTACTCGCGTCATTCACGCGCTCTACGCTGAGCTAGGTGAGAAGCTGCCGATTATTGGTGTAGGTGGCATTACTGATGGAGCAAGCGCTGCAGAAAAAATTAAAGCAGGTGCAAAATTAGTTCAGGTTTACAGCGGTTTTATTTATCGCGGGCCAGCGTTAATTCGGGAGTCTGCCGAGGCAATTGCTGCGTTGAAAGGTTAAGTTAAAAAGAAAAAGGCCTCAATCATGAGGCCTTTTTTTGTAGCTCGATTTCGCCAATCAGCGAATTATTTTTTTTCAGAGATATCTATGTATTTTCGATCTAGTTGCTGATGCAATCTGGTTGATCAGCCGGCCGACGCCATGGCAGACATCGGTTGTAAATTGTTGAGTTTTTGAACTTGAGCCATTCGGTTCAGTCCATCCCATTGGTCTATGCGTGATTCTCGCCAGCCATTTAGCCATTGCTGTCGAGCTATACCGGTTTCGTGAGGGCATAAGCTTCGCGATCGACCGTCTATCCCGGCTTGGTAGCCTCTCGCGAATGCGCGTTCAGTTTGATCTCGTTTCTGACTTTTCATCCTATAAAGCACCTCTTTATCGAATCTATTAGATTACAAAGAATTAAAGTTATATGGACATCTTCAACGACTTGCTACAATACCTCCTCTTGGTTACCTAACATTCTTGGCTCCTGAACTTCTGCTGCCTAAACACAGATTTGTTACAGAACATGTAGTGTTCGACCAGTACAACAATAAAGGTTCCACTTGTGAACGACTTTGTTCTTCTAAATAAACCCATACATAGCACTCAAAGCTCTATTAATCGCATTTGACAATCTTATCCAAGTAAGCGTGCGTACAAACTCTAGCCAATTTGGCTTAAATTACCTGTAAATGGTTATTAAACTGGCGTTATCAATGACTCAATTTCAATTTTTCGCGACTTGCCCCAAAAGCCTTGAAGGTCTTTTATTTTCTGAACTCACTCAATTGGGTGCTACTGAGCTGCGTGAAACCGTAGCAGGTGTGTATTTTAGTGGCAGCATCGAAACAGCTTACCGCGTTTGCCTGTGGTCGCGGCTCGCCAACAAAATCCTCCTTCCACTCACTAGTTTCGATGTAAACAGTCAGGAAGACCTCTACGACGGTGTACGTGCTGTTGACTGGCAAGATCACCTTCGTCCAGATGGCACATTGTTGGTCGATTTTGTTGGGTCGAGTGATGCAATCCGAAACACCCAATTTGGTGCCGTAAAAGTGAAAGATGCCATTGTGGATTGCCTACGCGATGCCACAGGCGAGCGCCCATCGGTTGCAAAGCAATTTCCAGATTTACGCGTAAATGCTCGCCTTAGTAGAGATAAGGTTGTGGTTAGCCTCGATTTGTCAGGCGATAGCTTGCATCGACGCGGCTATCGCCTAAAGCAGGGCTGTGCGCCCATGAAAGAAAACCTTGCTGCCGGTATTTTGTTGCGCGCAGGTTGGCCGGAAATAGCCGCTGAAGGCGGTGCATTACTCGACCCTATGTGTGGTTCCGGCACTATTCTTATAGAAGCCGCGCTCATGGCGGCAGATATTGCACCGGGATTAATGCGCGTAAGTTTTGGATTTGAACGTTGGTTGAAGCACGACAACGCACTGTGGCAAGCCTTGCGCGATGAGGCCCATGAGCGTCGCCGAATGGGTTTAGAAAAAGACCTTCCAGAAATTCGCGGCTACGATGCCGACCTTAAAGTTATTCGCGCTGCGGAAGAAAATATCGTCACCGCCGAATTAGATCACTGGTTGCGCGTTAGCCGCAAAGAACTCGCCGAATTTAAAAAGCCCACACATACCGATATTAAAGCTGGCTTGGTGCTTAGCAACCCACCTTACGGTGAGCGCTTGGGCGAAGTTGAATCGCTGAAAATGTTATACGCGCATTTGGGCGAGCGCTTGCGCACAGAATTCCAAGGTTGGCGCGCTGGTGTATTTACGGGTAACCCAGAACTTGGAAAGCAAATGGGTTTGCGTGCCGATAAAAAATACAAGTTGTTTAACGGTACTATTCCCAGCGAATTATTAATGTTCACTATCGCCAGTGAAGCCTTTGTGCAAAGCCGTGTTGAACAAGACGATCGCTTTAGCCGCGACGATGAAAAACGTATAGCCGCTGAAGAGCGTGTGCGCGAAAGTAATCGCCAAGAGCAAGCTGATGCACTTTCTAGCGGCGCGCAAATGTTGGTGAATCGCTTACAAAAAAATCTCAAGCAGTTAGAAAAATGGGCGCGTAAGAACGAAATCAATGCCTATCGTTTATATGATGCAGACATGCCGGAATATTCTGCAGCGATTGATGTTTACTGTGGTCAAACTCAGCCAGGAAAACCCGAAATATGGTATGCCAACGTTCAAGAATACGCTGCGCCAAAATCAGTAGATGAAGATCGCGCCGCACAGCGCTTTGCGGAAATTGAATTAGCCGTTCCTTTTGCGTTAGATATTCCTGCGGCGCGAATCAGTTACAAGCAACGCCGCCGCAACAAAGGCACCCAGCAATACGAAAAGCTGACCGAACTGCCTACTGGCGATATGTTTAGCGTGCAAGAAGGTGCGGCCAAGTTACATATTAATATGTGGCAATATTTGGATACAGGTTTGTTTTTGGATCATCGCCCTGTGCGAAAAATGATTGCGACTATGGCGAAAGATACGCGCTTTTTAAATTTGTTTTGTTATACCGCGACGGCGAGTGTACACGCTGCTATGGGCGGTGCGCGTTATACCGTGAGTGTGGATATGTCCAATACTTACTTAAATTGGGCGCGCAAAAACTACGCATTGAATGGTTTAAGTGAATCCAAAAATCGTTTGGAGCAGGCCGATTGCTTAAAGTGGTTGGATGAAAATGAGCAACAATTTGATTTGATTTTGCTTGATCCGCCCAGTTTCTCTAACTCCAAGCGTATGGAAGATGTATTGGATGTGCAGCGCGATCATGTGGATATGATTCACAATGCCATGCGTGTGTTATCTGAAGAAGGCACCTTAATTTTCTCCAATAACTTGCGAACCTTTAAGTTGGATGCTGAAGCCCTGAATGCTTACACCATCAAAGATATAAGCGCGCAAACTATTGATGAAGATTTTAAACGCAACCCTAAAATACATCAGTGCTGGTTAATTACTCATTGATAATCCCCCTTTGAAAAGGGGGCTAGGGGGATTTAACGCTATGCGTGCTAAATTCAAATCTCCCCCAACCCCTCTTTGATAAAGAGGGGATTTATTTTAAAAATTACGTGTAACAAATCCCAACTTTACCTCTCTAAGCATTAACAAACCCATCCGTTAGATCCTCACAACAAGAGGTCGTCATGTTAATAAAAAAGCCAAGTGATATAGCTCCATCTGAAATCACTCCCGAATCTATTTATTTAGCGCGCCGCGATTTTATGCGCGGCACTATCGCAACCGGTGTTTTAGGCGCGGCGGCGCTCAGCTCACAACATCTATTAGCAGACCCAAGTTATGTTGCGGCTGACGCTGTTAATAAAGGGCCTGAGTGGTTAAATACTCAAATTGCACGAGCAAAAGCGGATTCGCAAAAGTTAAGTGAAACCCTAACACCCTTTGAACATGTGAGTGGGCATAATAATTTTTATGAGTTTGGTTATGATAAAACGGACCCCGCTAAAAAATCACAAAAATTTAAGCCGCATCCTTGGCAAGTTGAAATAGCAGGGCAGGTGGCTAAACCGGGGAAGTACAATTTAGAAGATTTGCTAAAGGGCATAAATTTAGAAGAGCGTGTTTATCGCTTACGCTGTGTTGAAGCTTGGTCTATGGTAATTCCCTGGGTGGGTTTTCCATTGGCAAGTTTACTTAAACGTTTTGAACCCAACAGCAATGCAAAATATGTTTCCTTTGTGACCTTAAAAGATTCAAACCAATTTCCAGCGCAGGCAAGTTCACTAAGCACGATTGATTGGCCTTATCGTGAAGCTTTGCGGATAGATGAAGCCATGAATCCGCTTACCCTCTTGGCGGTAGGTTTGTATGGCAAAACTTTACCCAATCAAAACGGTGCGCCGCTGCGTTTGGTTGTGCCTTGGAAATACGGTTTTAAAAGTATTAAATCCATCGTAAAAATTGAGTTCACTGAGCGTCAACCCAAAACTACGTGGAGCCAACTCGCGCCTGATGAGTATGGTTTTTACGCCAATGTGAACCCCAATGTAGATCACCCGCGTTGGACACAAGCTAAAGAGCGCCGTCTTCCCAGCGGTTTATTTAGTCCCAATGTAATCCCCACACAAATGTTTAATGGCTATGCCGATCAAGTGGCGAGTTTGTACACTGGGCTGGATTTGAAAAAATTCTATTAAATATTGAACGCGGTCAATCGAGGTTTAAACATGCCCGTTATTTGGCGAAGAGTTTTAATTTTTGCAGTAAGTTTGCTACCGCTGCTTTTTATTGTGTATAAAACTATTACCAATCAATTAGGTGCAGACCCAGCCAAAGCGATAGTTTTGTTTACCGGTACATGGGCTTTTTATTTTTTGCTAATTACTTTGTTGGTATCACCCTTAAAGCGGCTGGCGAATCAAAGCTGGCTTATGGCTCACAGGCGCATGCTGGGTTTGTTTACGTTGTTCTATGCTATTGCGCATTTGCTTTCTTATTTGATTTTTATTCTCGGTTTAGATTTTTCAAGCTTTGGGTCTGAGTTGGTTAAGCGCCCTTATATATTACTCACCATTCCCGCTGTTATTTTATTGATTGCGCTGGGCGCAACTTCAACGCAAGCCATGATGCGTAGGCTCGGGAAAAATTGGGTGAAGTTACATAAATCGATTTATCTCATCGCCATATTGGCGTGGCTGCATGTTTTGCTGCAGGTGAGATCAAGTTACGCCGATGCAGTTTTATTTGGTGTGCTTACGGCGTTATTGTTAGGTGTGAGATTGTATTGGACGTTGCGTAAGGCGCAAAGGCGTTAAAAACTTAAAATATCCTTCAGTTCCACCGCATTGCGGCGCGAGACTTCCAGTGTCTTGCCATCATTCATCGTAATTTCATAACCATCATTAATCGCTTCTTCAATACTGACAATTGCATGTAAGTTAACTACATATTGGCGGTTGACTCTGAAAAAATGGTTCTTTGGCAAGCGCTCTTCAATGCTGTTAAGTGATTTTTTAACAAAGGCATTGTCGCTACCAAAGAAAATTCGCACATGATTTTTGCAGCTTTCAAAGTAGCGAATAGATTCCAAATGTACCAAATGACATTTGTCGCCATCTTTTACAAACATGCGGCTGTTGATCTCTAGTGGTGGTTTGCTTGTGGTTTCTGGCTCTTTGTTATTAATATTGAGTTTATCTATGGCGATTTTAAGTCGTTCATCGCTAATAGGTTTTAATAAATAATCGATTGTATTGTAATCGAATGAACGAATCGCATACTCAGAGTAGGCGGTGGTGAAGATTATTTGCGGTGTGCAGTCTAACTTTTCTAATAATTCGAAGCCGCTTTCACCGGGCAAATGGATATCTAAAAAAACCACATCAGGCTGGTGTTCTTGAATAAGTGCTAGTGCATTTACACTGTGATCTGCTACTGCAACAACGTGGAGTTCAGGGTAAGCCTGCAGCATTTTTATTAAGCCCTCGCGCGCCAAGCGCGAGTCTTCAACCACTATTGCTTTCATTATGAAATTTCCTTGGGAATAATCAAGGTTACGATAAACTTATTCTGAGTTTTTTCAGTATCTAAGCTGCTTTCATCACCATAAAGAAGTTCAAGACGTTTGCGAATATTCTTCAGCCCAATTCCTGTGGTGGGAGTGGTAATTGCAATTTTATCTGGTAGGTCGTTACTAACTATAAAGTGAATACAATGTTCATCCTCTTGTGACCATACCTGTAATTCACCGCCTTTATGTATATTATCTAAACCGTGCTTAATCCCATTCTCAATCAGCATTTGCAATACCAAAGGTGGGATTAAATAGTGATAGTGCTCTTCAGGAATATTTAATTTAAAATTTAAACGATCTTCAAGTTGTGATTTTACTATCGCAATATAACGGTGAATAATGGTCACTTCTTCTGCTAAAGATACTTTTTCTTGCCTGCTACTTTCCAATGAATAGCGTAATATTTCCGATAAGGAAACTACCATGTATTCGGCTGACTTTTGATTTTCATTAATCATAAAACGAATATTATTAAGCGCATTGAACAGAAAGTGAGGATTCAATTGATTGGATAAGCTGTTGAGCATGGCTTCTTTAAGGTTGTGCTGAGAGCGTAAATATAGCAATTCCGTTTCTCTGACTCTTTTAGTGGATGTAATGCTGTTATAGAGAAATAGCCATGCGGATATAAATATCGTTGTTTGAATCCAATTGGCCATAATGGAACCCATTAGCAAAAGAGGAAGAGTGAGAGTAGTGCTGTGGGGAATAATATTGTAAGTAATTTCAGACCAAAAAAAAGACGACACTATTGCCGATAGAATTATGGAGATTGCCAAGCCTGCCAAAAGTGAAAATACAATGCCATATTCTACGAATTGTTTGCTTGAAAGTAGGTTCCATTGCAAGGTTTTAAACATATACCTAAATACTAAAACAGCAATCGTAAACAGCGGAAACCAAAATAAGTCAGCAAATAGAAGGGCGGGAACATAGTTATGAAATGGAATCATAACCACCATTTGCGTTGTCATGAGAAAAAACATGAACAGCCCATGATCTAGCCAAAACTTTTGATCGTGAGGGAAAAACAAAACCTTCATAGGCAGCACGCTAATTGTAAAGGGTTCTTAAACAGAGGCGCGCCTGCAGCGGCGCGCCCTTGGAATTTCAATTATTCTACTCAACCTGTTGCGTTAATGTTGAACTTTCTGGTTGTTGTGAGTTAGTGCTTTTCAGCTTCGGCGATGGGTAAGCTTAGCGAGCGTGGATACTTTCGCCCGTTGAGAAATTTACCTATGAATGTTGAGCGAACTAGATAATGGTAGCTGGTGAGTAAAAGCATACTGGTAATTGCAAGAACCAGTGAAAGTTTTATTGACCAATGTAAAGGCCAGCGCAACATCCAGGCTTCTAGTAACCATACGATTGGCAGATGGATAAGGTACATCCAATAAGATGCATCTGCAAGGTAGCGCCAGCGTGTATTTGGAGTGGCAAAATAACGCACTGCCAAACCGATAATGGCAAACATCCAACACCATTGCGCCAGTACGTAAGCTGCTGCGTAAAGTGCACGTTCCATATCGCTGAGTGTAATTGCAATAAATTTAGGCGTTATACCCCCTATATAAAGCGCTATAGAAGTTGCTGATAAAGCAATCACAAAATATAAAAGCCAATCTCTAGCAAAAAAATGCAAACAATTTTGTTGCCTATGTATCAGCCAGCCAAGAAAAAATGCGCCGCCATATGCCAATAGTGCAGGAAAATTAGGAATTAAACCCATAATAGGTGATGGAATTCCTTGCCATTGCACCCACCATGGACTTGCAAATAATGAGAGCGCAATGGGAGCAGTTAAGACAATGAGCGCCATGCGTGTTTTAATTAATGATTCAACGAAGCTGGATATTTTTGTACGTAAAATGTTATTGCGATCAAGGCGCTCTGCTGCGGAGCGCACTCCTATTGTCAGTGCATATATTATTAGCAACACATAAAGAAACCATAGCTGTGCCCAAGGTATAGGTGGGCCGATGATAGGAATGGGCGACTGCATGTTTGGTGGGCTTTGAATTCCAAGCTGCCTAACGCTCCAAATCATTGCGATAATTGTTAAAGGCACTACGATGAAAAATGCAGCGATTAATGGCAACGCAATACGTTGCAGTCGATTTTTTATAAATTTTTTTGTGCCGAGGCGCTGATGAAGCAAGCGCGCAAAAAAGCCGGCAATCATAAAAAACAATGCCATACGGAAAATATGAATAACAAAATATAAAATTCCCAATCCGGAACTTGTTGAGCCATAAGAAAAAGGCCAGCCTGGCATATATGGCATTATTGCGTGTAATAAAATACCCGCTAGCAACGCGCAGGCACGAAGCGCATCAAGTGAGTGAAAACGATCATTGTGCAACATGGTTTCTCCTTCTTATTAATTTGTATATAAATAGAAAAGACTTACCGCAAACGCGAGCGACAAAAACTGATATGCCAAAATTTCAGCTAAGGTTGTACGATAAATAAAATGATTTAACTGTATTGCAATAGCGGCGTTTGGTTTGTGTTGCTTGAGATTTGTGGCGGTAATTCCAAATGACGAAAAGTGTAATAGCGATTGACGCCGCTCAGGTGGAGAAGTATTTGCAAGGGTGGGAATAGATAAAAACAGGCACAGTAGAAAAACACTGGTCAATAGGCGCATCTGATTTCTCCACTCAGTTTGTCATTAGATTTCTGAAGTGAGAGATTAAATTAGGTGATGAGCTTGGTAGGCATAAAGATGCTGAGCGGTAAAAATCCAATATAAGTGGTTTAAAAATAGATAAGTTTTGTAGGCGTTTTTAGGGCGGTATAGCGAAAAGGTAAAGCGGGGGAGGGATCTAAGAGCTACCCATAACATGAGTAGCTCTTGGTAACTGATTAAAATCAGTCTTTAGCGCGAGATTTGTATTCGTGAGTACGGGTATCAATAATAATTTTATCGCCGATTTCTACGAATGCAGATACTTGAATTTCAGTACCGTTGGTCAAACGTGCTGGCTTCATTACTTTGCCTGAAGTGTCGCCACGAACAGATGGTTCGGTGTAAACCACTTCGCGGGTTACTGAGTTTGGTGGAGTAATAGAAATTACTTTACCTTCAAAGAAAACCGCTTCACAAACATCGTCCATACCGTCTTCAATGTAGGGAGCCATATCGCCCAACTCGTCTTTATCGAGTTCGTATTGCTCGTAATCGCTATCAACGAACACATAGCGCGGGTCGGCGTAGTAAGAGTAGGTCACTTCTTTGCGATCTAAAACGATATCTTCAAACTTGTCGTCAGCCTTGTATGGGGTTTCGGTCAAGTAACCGTTCAACAAGTTTTTCAGTTTGGTTTTAACAACGGCAGTGTTGCGGCCGGAACGGCTGATTTCTGCTTTTTGGATTAACCATGGTTGACCGTCGATGCTGATTACATGACCGGCGCGTAATTCTTGACCTGTTTTCATGATAACTCTCAATAAATGTAAATGGTATTAGTAATTCAAACCGATTGTTGGGATAAATTCGGGCGCTACTATACCTTTTTTAGTGGATTTCTACAGCGTTTTTTTAGCCCCGCTTTAATCGCAGCTACGCACTATGTTTGAGACTAAATCACCTAGCGAGCTTAGTGATTTACACCATTTATGGCCGTGTTGCTGCCAGTTTTGACGGTCTGCCAAGCAAGCATTCCAACTATTACTGCAGTCTACGCCTTGATTCCACTCATGCCAAAGTGCGGTAATTGAGCGTTGTAGTGCAGGACTCAAACCTTTCAGATAGTCCTGTAGAAACGCATCCAGCTTGATCATATGGATTCCTTCATCCTGCGGGTAGATATGCCAAATGAAGGGTTTGGCCGCCCATTGCGCCCGCACGAACGAGTCCTCGCCGCGAATAAAGTTGATATCGCAGGCCCAAAGTAATCGGTCGTAATTGGTTTGAGTCAAAAAGGGGATAACCTTAAGTCGCAGGCTGCCTTGCTTATGTTCATCGCCTTGGTTCAGGGCTTTGCCTAGGTGATTATTAATAGAAGGAAGAACTTTGCTCGCGGGGACAAGGCATAAAACGGGCGTTGGTGATTGAATCCACGTGTCTAATAAAGAGGCAATAGCCGTATTTTCGTAACCAAATAAAGAGACGATAAGTTGGTTTTCGGCAGGTTTAATCTCTAGATACTCCAAGAACTCCGCTCGATTTGCTGGGTTAGCTAAGAACTGATCACGCTCTTCCAACAAGCGTGCTTCCTTAATTAAGCCGCCGGTTTTGGTGGTGATGCCAGGAAAGAAAAACATCTTCTTTAAGCCGAGCTGAGGATGCATGGATAGTAAGCCGTGGCAGCCCTCGACCCAATCTTCCGCACTTAAATATTCCAAGTTAAACCAGTTGGGCGCGATAGCTCTACGTTTCATAGCCGTCAAATAGCTATCCGGCAAGTTGCAGGCAAAGGCTTCAACCACCACATCGGCAGGTTCAACCGCTGCATCGAAGTTCTCATGCCAAACACAGACCTCTACTTTTTCAAGCAACTGCTGGTCGGCGCTGATTGCGCTTGGCCAAATTTTAATCAAGGCATCAAGCTCATCCACCCACAATCGCACTTGCGTGGGATATTCATGGGCGAGCTGCCGCGCCAAGCGCCAGCAAACACCAATGTCGCCATAGTTATCGATTACTCGGCAGAAAATATCCCAGGTCTTGAGGTCATTTGCGGTCATTAGGCGGAGTTTCTTGCTGCTAATAAAAGGAGGGCGTTATTATGCGCAACATTTCTTCATTAGCGGTAAGAATTCATGGCATCCCTACAAGATCAACTCTTAAAAGCCGGTTTAATCGATACCAAAAAGGCTAAGCAGGCCAATAAAGAGAAACGTAAAGAAACCAATGTGGCGCGCCGTGCGCCGGAACCGGTGATTGATGAGGTGAAGCAATCTGCCGAACACGCTCGTTTGGAAAAGGCAGAGCGCGACCGCGAACTTAATCGCCAACGCAATGCCGAGCTTGAGCAGCGCGCGTTGGCGGCGCAGGTTAAACAACTGATTGAAAACCATCGTCAACCCAAAGGCGCTGGTAATGGCGATGTGGAATACAACTTTACCGATGGCAAGGTGATCAAAAAGATGCGCGTATCGCCGCTGGTGCTTGAGCAAATTGCGCGCGGTGTGTTGGCCGTTGTTAAGTTGGGCGAGGGCTATGAAGTGGTGCCGCGTATTGTTGCTGACAAGATCGTGTTGCGCGATGAAAAGTCGGTACTGGTAGCCAATGTTAAATCTCAGCAGCAAACTGATGAAGACGATCCTTATAAAGATTACGTAATCCCCGATGATCTAATGTGGTAATTGGTTTTTTAGGTTGACCGAATAATCACTTAAGGAATTCATTCGTTTGGAGGTCTCATGGTGTACCAGCATTCTGTGGGCGCTAATACCTATAAATTTAAAAATTTAAAAGATGTTATGGCGAAAGCTACGCCAGCGCGCTCTGGTGATTTCCTTGCCGGTGTTGCAGCAGAAACTTACGCCGAGCGCATGGCCGCAAGAATGTGCTTGGCAGAAATCCCGTTAAAAATGTTTTTGCAAGATGTCTTAATTCCCTACGAAAGCGATGAAGTTACACGCTTAATTATTGATAGCCACAATACGCAAGCCTTTAGCCGCATTAGTCATTTAACCGTGGGCGATTTTCGCAATTGGTTGTTATTAGATACCACTGACACAGCATGTTTAATGCAAGTTGCATCTGGCGTTACGCCAGAAATGGCGGCTGCGGTTAGCAAACTAATGCGCAATCAAGATTTAATTCTGGTTGCTAAAAAATGTACGGTAATCACGGCGTTTCGCAATACCATTGGTTTATCGGGGCACCTGTCCAGCCGCTTACAACCGAATCACCCTACTGACGATGCACGCGGTATCGCCGCTTCAATGTTAGATGGTTTGTTATACGGTTCTGGCGATGCCGTCATCGGCATTAATCCCGCGACTGACAGCTTGCCTGCATTGATGGATTTGTATTGTCTGGTGGATGAAGTTATCAATCAATATGAAATTCCCACGCAATCTTGCATCCTTACCCACGTGACCAATCAAATTCAATTAATTGAAAAAGGCGCGCCCGTTGATTTGGTGTTTCAATCCATTGCAGGAACCGAAGCGGCGAATAAAAGTTTTGGTATAGATATTAAATTGTTAGAAGAAGCACGTGCAGCTGCGCTGTCATTGAGGCGCGGCACTGTGGGCAACAATGTTATGTATTTTGAAACCGGTCAAGGTTCTGCGTTATCGGCTAATGCAAGTTTTGGTGTGGATCAACAAACCTGCGAAGCGCGCGCCTACGCCGTTGCTCGCCATTTGTCTCCGCTGCTAACTAACACTGTAGTGGGTTTTATTGGCCCCGAATATTTATACGATGGCAAACAAATTATTCGTGCCGGTTTAGAAGATCATTTTTGCGGGAAATTATTAGGCCTGCCGATTGGTTGCGATGTGTGTTACACCAATCACGCCGAAGCCGATCAAGATGATATGGATACGCTAATGACCTTGCTCGCGAGTGCAGGGCTTACTTTTTTGATGGGAATTCCCGGTGCCGACGATATTATGCTCAATTATCAAACCACCTCGTTTCACGACACCTTATACTTGCGCAACTTATTAGGCTTGAAAGCCGCGCCGGAGTTTGAACAATGGTTGAAAAAAATGAACATTATGGATCAACAGGGCAGGGTGCAAGCAATCACCCAACAGCACCCCATGTTGCTGAAAATGCCCAGCCATTTGTTGAAGCAGCTGTAGCGCAGTTTGAAGCAACGCTAGCGCAAGCTGACCCTTGGCAGCAGCTAAAAAGTTTTACGCGCGCGCGCATCGCACTCGGTCGTGCTGGCAGTAGTTTGCCCACAAGAGAGATTTTAGATTTCGGTTTGTCTCATGCCATGGCGCGCGATGCCGTTCACCTCGCGCTAGATGTTCACGCTCTAGAAACTACATTAAACGCACAGGGTTTGCGAACGATTCATGTTTGCAGCAAAGCAACAGATCGCGCCAGCTATTTGCTTCGCCCCGATTTTGGTCGTCGTTTAAATGAAGCCAGCCGCCTGCAGTTACAGCAGCTTAATACGGCGCCGGTGGATTTTTTAATTGTGGTAGGCGATGGTTTATCGTCGTTGGCAATTCATCGCCATGCAGCGCCATTAATTGAAGCAATCCACAGCATACAGCCGGAGCATTGGTCGTTCGGTTCTATTGTTATCGCTACCCAAGCGCGAGTTGCAATTGCCGATGAGATTGCTGAGATTCTTAATGCGCGCATGGTCGCCATGCTTATCGGCGAGCGCCCGGGCTTAAGCTCGCCCGATAGTCTTGGTATTTACCTTACCTTCAACCCTAACATCAGGTGTAATGACGCGGATCGTAACTGTATCTCAAATATTCGCGCAGAGGGTTTGAGCTATAGCGCTGCCGCAAAAAAGCTTATATGGCTCGCGCAAGAAGCGGCACGTATTCAAGCGTCAGGGGTGATGCTGAAGGATGAGAGTGACCACATAGAGCTGCCCGTTGTAAATCTCGAACTAGGTGGTTAATAACCAACCTGATATTAACGAGGTTACTGTTTCAATAGGTTACTCGCTTGCGCCAAATCAAGTAACACAAAACACCGAGTTTGCCTATTCTTAGAATCTGGCTTGGCTTGTGTCATAATGCCGCAACAATTACTACAGGCGACTTTCCTATGTTAGATATGTTTACCGGGCTTAGCTTTGCGTTTGGCCTAGCGCTGTTTTTGTCTATTGCCTTTGTATTGGCTTACGAATTT